>OHLB01000660.1_pt1 | contig 16054 bp, 14 predicted proteins | sample 1569021 | NCBI WGS metagenome assembly OHLB01 (sample SAMEA3879592, study PRJEB24766) | human gut metagenome | biome: human-associated habitat; feature: feces | place: USA | collected 1985/1987 | reverse complement strand
AGAGAAGGTTACTGAGTTTGCGGATTCCGTAGGGCTTCCGATTGTTGGTGAAGTGCCAAGAAGTGAGGAGATTACCAGATGTGAAGATAGGGGAATGACTGTTGTCGAAGGTGAACCAGAATCTCCGGCGGCACAGGCATTTTTAAATCTTGCAAAAGAACTTCTGGAAAATGCACAGGATACAGCGGAGGAAGATGTATGGTAGAAATCATGGCAAAAGAGACAGAGAAAAAGAAAGCAGAAGATGATACAGAAGCGGTAAAAGACGAAGAAAAGAAAACTGTGGAGGACAAAGAAGATAAGAAAGCAGAAGACAGCGGCAGGAGTACGGTACATACGAGCAGCAGCGGCGTAAAACATGGTGGAGGCAGTAAAAAATTTTAACAGCATAATAAAAAAATGTTCCTGACATGATAAAAAAGAGGTTGCGTATGCAGCCTCTTTATGTTATTATCTTCCTCATGAGGACAGATGTAAGTCCCAAACAAACAGAATGGATTCTATATACAAAAGAGAATCTGTTGAATCTGGCAACTAAGAGGTATTCATTTCCATGAAAGACAAAATGCAATATTATGTTTTGAAAGAGAAGGCAGTGCCGGAAGTACTGCTGAAAGTAGTGGAGGCAAAAAGGCTGATCGATTCCGGTAAGATCGCATCGGTGCAGGAGGCGACAGAGAGTGTAGGGATCAGCCGCAGTTCTTTTTACAAGTATAAAGATGATATTTTTCCTTTTCACGAGACAACAAAGGGAAAGACCATTACGATGGTCATTCAGATGGATGATGAGCCGGGACTTTTGTCCGGGGTATTGAAAACGATTGCTGATTTTCATGCCAATATCCTTACCATTCATCAGAGTATACCGGTCAATGGAATCGCAACGCTGACGCTCAGTATTGATATTTTACCGCAGACGGGGGATGTTGCAGAGATGGTCACAAAGATTGAGAGTGTGGGCGGCATTCAGTATGTGAAAATTCTGGCGAGAGAATAAAAACAGACTGGCAGAACAGAATAGTTTACATAATACAAAAACAGAAAGGCAGAATAAAAATGATAAAAGTAGCAATTATGGGTTTTGGAACGATCGGTTCCGGTGTGGCAGAGGTTTTAGACATCAATAAGAAGAGCATTGCAGCCCGCGTCGGCGATGAAGTGGAATTAAAGTATGTTCTGGATTTAAGAGATTTTGAGGGAGATCCGATCCAGGAGAAAATCGTACATGATTATAAAGTGATCGCAGAAGATCCGGAAGTAGCGATTGTAGTTGAGACAATGGGTGGCGTGGAGCCAGCGTATACTTTTGTAAAAACAATGTTAGAGGCCGGAAAACATGTGACAACTTCCAATAAGGCACTGGTGGCTGCAAAAGGTGCAGAGCTGATCGCACTTGCAAAAGAAAAAAATGTGAATTTCATGTTTGAGGCGAGTGTCGGCGGTGGTATTCCGATCATCCGTCCGTTAAATTCCTGTCTTACTGCAGATGAGATCGAAGAGATCACTGGTATCGTAAACGGTACAACGAACTATATGATGACTGAGATGACAGAAAAGGGTGCTGATTTTAATGAAGTTTTAAAGGATGCGCAGGCAAAGGGGTATGCAGAGAAAGATCCTACTGCCGATGTGGAAGGTTATGATGCATGCCGTAAGATTGCTATTTTAACATCTTTAGTATGCGGACAGCAGGTTGATTTTGAGGACATCCACACAGAGGGAATCACAAAAATCACACCGACGGATATCAAATACGCACAGGCGATGGGAAGAGCAATCAAACTGCTCGCAACCAGCAAAAAAGGACCAAAAGGTTACACAGCAATTGTTGCTCCATTCTTACTTCCGGCATCTCATCCGCTCTATGCAGTAAACGGCGTGTTCAATGCAATTTTTGTACATGGCAATGTGTTAGGTGATGCAATGTTTTACGGCAGTGGTGCAGGAAAACTCCCAACAGCTAGTGCAGTGGTTGCCGATGTCGTTGAGATGGCAAAAAATCTGGACAAAAATATTCCAATTGAGTGGAGTTCAAAGAAACTGGAGCTCGTAGATTACAGGGAATGGGAGAACCGGTTCTTCATCCGCACAACAGCAGACAAAGCAGCTGTAGAAAGAGTATTTGGAACTGTTACGTATGTACAGGCAGAAGGCGTGACCGGAGAGCTTGGCTTTGTGACAGAGAAGATTTCTGAGAGCGACTGCGAGAAGAAGGAAGCCGAACTTGGAAATGTTTTACAGAAGATCCGTGTAGCGTAAAGATATAGAAATACAAATTTATTTGCATTTGGTGAACTGCAAGTGAATAAAAAGAGAAATACAAATGGAAATTTCGCAAAAATAAAGCGAAATTTCCATTTTTATGTTAGAATATCAACAGTATGAAAAAAAGAATGGAGCAGAAACAGATGAAAAAAATCGGAATTATCGGAGCCATGGAGCTTGAAGTAGAAACTTTAAAATCGAAAATGAATGTTGTAAAAACAACAAAAAAAGCAAATATGGAATTTTTTGAAGGAACATTAAACGGTGTCGAGGTTGTGATCGTGCGCAGTGGTATTGGAAAAGTAAACGCCGGTATCTGCACACAGATCCTTGCAGATTTATTTGACGTGACACATATCATCAATACCGGTATCGCAGGTTCTCTGGACGCACAGATCGATATCGGGGATATCGTTGTTTCCACAGATGTCCTTCAGCATGACATGGATGTGCGTGTATTTGGTTATCCGTTAGGCGAGATTCCACAGCTTGGAACTTTAAGTTTCCCGGCGGACGAGAGAATGGCATCCCTTGCCAGGAGCGTGTGCGAGAAAGTCAACACCGAAGTGAAAGTGTTCTCCGGCAGGATCGTAAGCGGCGACCAGTTTATCTGTGATAAGGAAGTGAAGGACAAATTAGTCGAGAACTTCCACCCACTCTGCACTGAGATGGAGGGGGCTGCGATCGGACAGGCAGCATACTTAAATGAAATCCCATTCGTGATCCTTCGTGCAATCTCTGACAAGGCAGATAACTCTGCGGAGATGGATTATCCTACTTTTGAGAAAAAAGCGGCGGAGCATTGTGCGAAACTTGTGGAAGAGTTTATTGTGGAATTGTAGGATACATACAATATGTATAGGTGCAGAACAGGACAAATTTGGAGCTGCACAATCGATATTAGCAAAAATAAATAGGTTCACATAACTATAATAGAAAAGGACATGGATTTATGAGGTTATCTCATTTTCCATGTCCCTTTACTTTACAGAAAATTCTGTGCCTGCAAAGTAAAAAAATATTTTATTTGTTCTGATAATAGCAGAATAATGTAAAAAAATTCTCGGAACAATATCGAAAAATATACGGAATTATTCCGATAAATATTGCGGAAATAAGTACATATGGATATACTATATATATAAATATGGTGGGGGAAGTGCAAAATGATAAAAATGATTTCAGTAAAAGAAGCTGCAAGACAATGGAACATCACAGAGCGAAGAGTAGCGGAACTTTGCAGAAATGGAAGAATCAAGGGAGCCATGAGGCAAGGACGCAACTGGCAGATTCCTGCAGATGCATTAAAACCAGCTGATAAAAGAATACGCTCTGGTTCTTACCGGAAAAATCAGAAATCGTCCTGTCTGCCTCTGCCAATCGGTGTGTCAGATTTCCGGCTGGCACAGGCGGAATATTACTATGTTGATAAGACGATGCTGATAAAAGATTTCATTGATGAACGTCCGATGGTAACACTTTTTACACGACCACGCAGATTTGGAAAAACGCTGAATATGGATATGCTGCGGACTTTTTTTGAAAAAACAGAGCAGGATACATCGGTATATTTTCAAGATAAGAAAATATGGGCATGCGGTCAGAAATACCGGTCGTATCAGGGCAAATATCCGGTTATTTTCCTGACGTTTAAAGATGTGAAATTTAATACCTGGGAGGAGACATTTTCTGCAGTCAGGGATATTTTTGCAAAAGAGACGCAGAGACACGAAGAACTTCGGACGAGTGACCGGTGTGATGAATATGATGAGCGGAAATATGCAAGGCTAGCGGAAGGAAATGTGACGGAAGTAGAACTCTCAAGTGCATTGGCGGATCTTTCGGCAATGCTTCATAAACATTATGGAACCGCTCCGGTGATTATTATTGATGAGTATGATACGCCTATCCAGCAGGGATATATGAAAGGGTATTATGAAGAGATCATTCTTTTTATGAGAAATATGTTCTCCGGAGGGTTTAAGGATAACAGACATCTGGCATTTGGTTTTCTTACAGGAATTTTGAGGGTGGCAAAAGAAAGCATTTTCAGTGGAATGAACAATCTGTCCATTAATTCGGTTTTAGACCATAAATACAGTGCTTATTTTGGCTTCACATCGGATGAAGTGCGAGAGATGGCAGCATATTATGGAGCATCCGATAAGTATGATGAAATCTGTGAATGGTATGATGGCTATCGCTTTGGAAAAACAGAAATTTTTAATCCGTGGTCAGTTGTGAACTATTTCAGCAATGAATGTGAACCGCGGGCGTTCTGGGTATCTACCGGAAGCAATGATGTGATCGGTGAGGTTCTGGCAGAGGCAGATGAAGAAATCTATCACCGTCTGGCATCCTTGGTAAATGGGGAAACGATTACGACTTATATCGATACCGGTGTCATCTATCCACAGATAAAAAAGAATCCGTCAACGATTTACAGTTTCCTTTTGGTTACAGGTTATCTGAAAGCAGTAAAAACAACATTATCCTTTAATGGGGATTTTATGTGTGAGGTTGCGCTGCCAAACCGTGAGATAGCACTTGTGTATCACAAGGAAATCCTGCAGAAATTTGAAGCTATGATTCCACAGTCAACTGCAATTGCAGTGCAGGAAGCAATCTTTTCAGGAGATAACAGAAAGTTGAAAACGCAGATACAGACGTTGCTGATGGAGTCGGTAAGCTCGTTTGATACAGCCGGAGAGAATTTTTATCATGGATTTATGCTTGGGCTATGTGCGTTGCTTGGAGGATTTTTTGTGACATCGAACAGGGAGTCTGGCGAAGGACGCTATGATATCCAGTTGAAACCGGTAAAGAAAGGTCTTCCGGGTATTATTATTGAATTGAAAGCAGAAAAAAATGGTACAGAAGAGAGCCTGAAACAGTTGTCAGAGACTGCACTAAAACAGATTCAGGAAAAACAATATGATACGGAACTGCGGGCAGCAGGGGTAGAAGTGATTTATAAATATGGTGTGGCGTTCTGCGGAAAAAGAGTGGAAATTGCAGTGGGATAATTTGACCAGTTAGGAAAGGAAAATGCAATCAAAGTAGTGTGAAAGATTGAGAATTCATAGAAATGTGGATATTATTATAAAAAAGCGGGGAGAGAAGAAAATGAAAAATTTTCTTTTCTCCCTGCCTTTTTATAATCAATCAAAGTGATATGGCAATATTCTGATTTGAGAAGAAAATCATTAAGACTCTCCCGGTGAAAAACGTGTCTGAAACGTAATATGCTGGTGCTGGCGCTCGTCACTAATCAGCCCAAGCAGTAAATCATAAATATAGCCTGCCATTTCATCTCGTGGCTGGATAAAAGTAGAAATGGAAGGGATGCAATAGTGCATGGAAGGCATGCCGTCAAAGCTGATAATATGAACATCTTTTCCGGGAATCTTTCCTAGATCATGGATTGCACGGATCGCGGCAGGCGTTACGATATCTGAAATACTGCAGATGGCAGTGATTTCTGGGTGCATAGTAAGAACTTCTGTCAGCTCCCGGTAAGCACGTTCGCACTGATAGCCGCTTTCTGCAAGATATTCCGTGGAAAGACCATGGGAAGACAGCGCATCTTCGTATGCCTGCCAGCGGAGGCGGTACACACTGGTATCGATCTTAGAAGAAATCAGCATACAGATATGGCTGTGGCCGTTTTTGATCAGGGATTCCATCTGCCAGTAAGCAGTCTCATAGTGGTTGACCTGGACGCTTGAGTAAGTTGTGGCGGTCATCATGTTATCTGGTGGTAGGACAGTATTGACGAAGATAACAGGGCAGTTGAGTGCGGCAAAGGAATCGGCAGGGACATCTTCAAAGTTTCCACCGAAGTAAATAAGACCTGTAAGCTGGTGTCGGTCGATATAAGTTAATAATTCCTGAAATTTTTCATTTTTATTTTGTGAAAAATAATTATCCTGAAAGGATAAAACAGTATAGTCGGCGTTGTGAAAGCGCTCGGAAAGCAGGTTCTGCATTGTCTCGGAAACCCAGTTGTAAACATTTTCCGAGACAAGTCCAATACGTGGTGTAACAGCCTGTTTGAACTTTCTGCCGCCGTTTTTTGTGGTGTACTGATTCTCTTTTATGATCTGTAGTACGTGTTGTCTTGTAGCTTCGCTGATATCGGGATAATTGTTTAAAACTTTGGAAACAGTTCCCGGTGTCACGTTCGCCAATCTGGCAATATCTCTGATATTCATGAATGTTCCTCGTCGTGTGATTTTGTGCAAAGTGCAGATGGAACGTCAGATGTATCAAAGAGACTACTTATCGGATGGATTCCAAGTGCATATAAATTTTGATATGCTTTTTCAATTGCTACATCCCAGACCTGTGATGGATTGTGGCAGTCCGAACCAACGATCACGCGGGCACCGCTGCCTTTGACCATTTCCCAGAAAGCAGGGTGCGGATACTGATATCTGGTTCCGTCTGGATAAAACTTTTTTTCGCGCCGGAAGCCGTTGGCATTGTATTCTAACACTGTGCCGGTAGTGACAGCCGTATCAATGATAATGTCAGCCGCTTTTTTACAGTTGTCATCCCAGACAAAATTATCAGCCATATAAATATCAGGATGTGCGACTGCCAAAAATAGTCCGGTTTTCATTCCGTCAGCAACATTTTGTGCGTAGACAGGAAATTCGTCTGTAGAAAGTGCATCGGTATAATTCGTGGTTTTTCCAGATGCATTTTTATAGAAATGTTCTCCCATAAGCAGATAATCCATCCCGGAACGGGTGAGAAGTGCTTCATAGTAATCCCGGTATTCTGGGAGATATTCGATTTCTAATCCTTTCCATAAAATTATATCAGTCCGGTATTGTACCGTCAATGCATTTATATCCTCGATATATTCAGATAATTCACAGTAAGGCATTCTCATTCCAAAATCATAATCGGGAAATGGGGCGTGGTCGGAAAAACCGAGCTGTGTAACACCGGCAGACAGTGCAGACTGGACATAATCGGCTGCAATCCCGTCTGCGTGGCGGCAACGGTTGGTGTGTGTGTGAAAATTTATTTTTTTCATAAATATGAAAACTCCCTTCTGGCGAAACAGAGTGTTTTACAAAATGTTTCTTAAATGTTTCGCAGAAAATATCATAACATTGTACAAAGAAAAACGCAATAAGAAAAATAATATGTACAAAATGAATTATATATTGACATGATATCTCAAAAATGCTATGATTCATAGCGAAACAAAACGAAAATATTTCGGAAACGAAAAACAGGAGGAAAAGGTATGAAACGTAAAGTATTAAGTGTAATGTTATGTGCAGCTATGGTAGTATCCATGACCGCATGCGGAGGAAGTGATGCAAAAGAGAACACTGCATCAGCAAATGCATCTGTTTCTGAAACAGAACAGGGTGAAGCAACCGAGCAGGATGCACAGGAGGAAGAACCGATCACCTGTACACTGACCGTATGGTCACCGTCAGAGGATCAGGATCCGGAATATGGACAGTGGTTAAATACCATGTGTGACCAGTTTAATGAACTGCATCCAAACTGGGATATTACATTTAACTATGGTGTTTGCACAGAATCTGATGCAAAGAAATTAGTTCCACAGGATATTGATGCGGCAGCAGATGTATTCATTTATTCTTCTACCGGTCTGGAAAATCTCTGTCAGGCAAACAGTCTGACCGAGTTTGGCGGAAAGTATCTTGATACGATTCGTGAGAACTACTCCAGCGTCTTAGCAGACAGCTTAACTTATGATGACGGTGTTTACGGCGTGCCAATGACAACAAACACTTACTTTATGTATTACGATAAGAGTGTATTTTCAGAAGATGATATCAAATCTTTAGATACAATGTTAGAAAAAGGAAAAGTAGCGATTCCACTGAACAATGGTTTCTATCTGGCTTCCTTCTATCTTGGAGCAGGAGCAACTTTCTTCGGAGAAGAAGGTAACGAGCGTGAAGCAGGAATTGTACTTGATAACGATGAAACGCTTGCAATGACCAATGCACTGATCGATATGGTACAGAATGAGAATTTAGTTGTTTCTTCCCCGGAAGATGCGATTGCCATGATGCGTGAGGGGAATGTCAATGCATATTTCTGCGGAACCTGGCAGGCAGCACAGACAGAAGAAATCTTAGGCGATAACTTTGGCGTTGCTCCGCTTCCTTCCATGACAGTTGACGGAGAAGAAGTACAGTTAAAACCGTTTACTTCATCCAAAGCAATCGGTGTTAAATCCACAACTGCTTATCCGCAGGTTGCGATTGAGCTTGCAATGTACCTTGGTGGCTATGACAGCCAGAAATTACATTATGAAACCCGTGGATATGTTCCATGCTATAAAGAGCTTGTAAACGATACAGAGATCCAGAAAGATGCCGTTGTAGCAGTAGATTCCTGGACAGTCGAAAACATTGCCGTGCCACGTGCGAACTACACAGAGATGTCTTATTTCTGGACAGCGGCAGAAAGCTTTGGTAATGAATTAAGAGACGGCATTATGACACATGAAAATGCAGCGGAGAAATTAAAAACATTAGAGGAAAGCTCCAATACATCCGGTGTAAATTAATGTTCCGAAATATATCTATGAAATAAGAGCGGGGTTGCAAAAGGATGAAAAGCAGAAAAAAGAAAAAAGAGTTTTATACAGAATATACTGCCCGGAACGCATTAAAGAACGGTTCTTTCATCGTGCGTCTTTCGGCTATTGTTTTTGGGCTGGGCTGTCTGGTACACAAACAGATCGCAAAAGGGATTCTCTATCTGACATCGGAAATTTTACTGATCGTTTATATGGTGCAGACAGGATTTTACAATTTAAGTAAATTCAGGACGTTGGGAGATGTAGAACAGCAGAAAGTATGGAATGAAGCGAAAAGTTTATATGAATATGTGGATGGAGATCGTTCCCTTATCATTTTATTGTATGGTATCGTCACACTATCCCTGATTCTGGTATTTTTCCTGATAGCCAAAAGTTCTTTAAAACAGGCATATCGTCTGGAATGTCAGTCGAAAAAGGGAGAACAGATCCTGACGTTAAAGCAGGAGTTAAAAGAATTATTAAATGGTAATCTGCATATCACACTACTGACTTTTCCAGTACTTGGCGTACTGATGTTTACAATCCTGCCACTTGTCTTTATGATTAGTATGGCATTTACGAATTACAGTGTGGAAGGAAATAAGCTGGTTTTATTTGACTGGGTCGGACTTGAAAACTTCCGAAAAATATTTGATTTTGGTGACAGCCTTGGACAAACATTCTGGTCAGTTTTTGGATGGACAATGGTGTGGGCAGTCGTTGCGACTTTTTCTAATTATATTCTGGGAATGCTCCTAGCACTGTTTATCAACTGGAAAGAGATTCGTGCAAAGAAAATGTGGAGGTTCTGCTTTGCCCTTACGGTTGCAATCCCGCATTTTGTCACATTGCTGATCATTAAGTCCATGCTTCAGCCGGAAGGCGCTGTGAATATCTTGCTTCGTAATCTCGGACTGATCGGAGCAACACAGTCACTGCCGTTCTTTACGGACGCAACTTGGGCGAGAGTCGTTGTCATTTTAATCAATATCTGGGTTGGTGTTCCGTATACACTGCTTCAGGTGACGGGTATTCTGCAGAATATCCCGACAGAATTGTATGAAGCTGCCAGAGTGGACGGGGCAGGTCCTATTGTGACTTTTATGAAAATAACACTGCCATACATGCTCTTTGTCACAACACCATATCTGATTACGACCTTTACGGGAAATGTAAATAACTTCAACGTTATTTTCCTGACGACAGAAGGTCTGCCAAGATCGGTAGGTTCTACGGCAGGAAAGACGGATCTGTTGATCACATGGCTGTATAAACTGACAATCGAAAATCAGTATTTTGATGTAGGGGCAGTCGTTGGTATTATGACATTTGTAACATTGACGATTGTGTCGCTTGTAACATTTACATTTAGCGGTTCAAACAGGAATGAGGAGGCGTTTCGATGAAAGGGACATTTCACAGATATTCAACTGGCAAGAAAATAAAAGTCATTTTAGCCCATGCATTTCTTGCTGTTCTGGCAGTCGTCTGGCTTTTGCCTGTATTATGGGTTATTTTGACAAGTTTTCGCGGAACAAAGGGATCTTACAGTTCCACCTTTTTCCCGACGCGTTATACACTGGATAACTATATAAAATTATTTACCGATTTTTCCGTATTTAATTTTCCCAAGATGGTATGGAATACATTTATCATAGCATCGGTAAGCTGTATCATATCCACATTTTTTGTGATTTCGGTGGCATATACTCTTTCAAGACTGCGGTTCCGTGCAAGGAAACCGTTAATGAATGCAGCTATGATTATCCATCTGTTTCCGGGATTTATGTCGATGATCGCGGTATATTACATTATTAAAATGCTTGGCTGGAGTGACGGACCAATGCTGCGTGTGGCAATGATTGCAGTGTATGCGGGAGGCGCAGGCTGCGGTTATCATATAGCTAAAGGATTTTTTGATACGATATCCATGTCGCTTGATGAGGCGGCACTATTAGACGGAGCAAGCAAATGGCAGGTCCTGACACAGATCATTATGCCTTTGAGTAAACCAGTTGTTGTATACACGATGCTGACTTCTTTTGCAGGACCATTCAAAGACTTTATGCTCGCAAAGGTATTGTGTGGTGCAAATCAGGAGTATTACACAGTTGCAGTCGGCTTGTACCAGATGTTAGATGTGGAATATATTGATCAGTGGTTCTGTAGCTTTGCAGCAGGTGCGGTTATTATCTCCATACCGGTAGCAATTTTATTCTTATGTACGCAGAAGTATTATGTAGAAGGTGTCAGCGGAGCAGTAAAAGGCTGATGTCAGACAGAAAGGAATGACCGGCATTGGAAAATCTGACAATCACGGAAATACTTATCCGCATGATTCTTGGGATGCTGTTTTCTGGAATCCTTGGATATGAGAGGGAGCAAAAAGGGCGTCCAGCAGGATTTCGTACTTATATTGTAGTATGTATGGGAGCGGAGATTGCAATGATGACCGGAATTTACCTCAAAATATATATGGGAGATCCAGATTCAAGTAGAATTGCAGCGCAGGTCATCAGTGGTATCAGTTTTCTTGGTGCAGGAACTATTCTAGTGACAAAGCAGAATCAGGTAAAAGGACTGACGACTGCAGCTGGACTTTGGGCAGGTGCTTGTCTGGGACTTGCGTTGGGAGCCGGATTTTATTCTGGAGCAATAGTGGGCTTTTTCACACTCTGGTGTGCAATGCGCATTCTGCATTCAGTGGATAAATTGCTGAGCCGGACAGTGAAAGTGTTTTCTATTTATGTAGAATTTGCGGGAATTCGGGAATTAAGCAAATTTTTATCTTATGGAAGAGAAGTTTCATGTATCATAGATGAGATTCAGGTAACAAAGCAGAAAGACTCAGATGGTGAAAAGGTAGTGGCGGCAACCATGACGTTACACTTTGCCAGAGCGGTTTCACATGAACAGATCATTGAGGAGTTTGGAAAACAGGAGGGAGTTCTGTTTATTCTAGAAGTATAAAAAGATAGTTCACTGCCCCGGGCTGAAATCAGTTACAAGGTATCTGATTTCAGCCCGGGGTGTTGCGTGTTCTCAACGTTTATGTGTTAGGGTGTACTCAAAATAAAATACTTGTTATAATCGAGCTAGAAAACTTATCAAAGATGGCAGTTATGGAATAGAAAACATAGCTGCAAAATCTCTGGAAAGGAACAGAATAAAATTTGCAAAATTACGATCATTTAGGGCAGGTATTTAAAAATCTGCGCACAAACAGACACATCTCCCTCAAACAGATTTCAAATGAGCGGGTTTCCGCAGCTCAGATTTCGCGGTTTGAGCGCGGGGAATCCGATATCTCACTGGAAAAATTCCTGATCGCACTTTCAAACATGCATATTGAAGTCAGCGAATTTATGGATGCGGTGAACAACTATCAGCGCACGGAACAGATCCGTTTTATGAGTGCCTTAATTCCACTGGAATATGAGCGGAATATTGCGGGATTCCAGAAAATGCAGGCGGAAGAGGCGTGGGAGTTTTCAGAACATCCGGATATTTACCGCCATCACCTAAATGTGATCCTGCTTCAGAGCTTTATCTGCAAATGCGATGCAACGGTTCCATTTCCGGAAGAGTACATTGACGAGGTGACCGATTATCTGTTTACGACGGAAGAATGGAATATGTATGAATTAATTTTAATCGGTAATCTATATCTGTTCATTGATATTCCACTGCTACACAGAATGGGGCAGGAGATTTTGAAAAGAAAAGATTATTATTGGGAGATTGGTTCACACAAAAATCTTGTCACGATCACACTTTTAAATATCTGGGAAACCTGTCTGCACAGGGATGCGCTTACAGTTGCTTTATTTTACATGGAAAAAATAGAGCCTTTATTAAATGATGAAACGGATCTTTATAAGAGGACGATCTACCTTTTTTTGTCAGGACTTCTACACTACAAGCAAGGAGAAAAACAATTTGGGATTGAGGAAATGAAAAACGCGATCCAGATCTTTGAATGGGTTGGAAGTGAAAATCTGGCAAATAATTATAAAAAAGATTTTGAGCGTTTTGTTCGTTAAAAATTGCATATATGCAAAAAATGAAAAGCCTCTGCCTGAAATTAGTTACAATGTATCTAAATTCAGATGGAGGTTTTATTTATGAAGAAAAATGAGACAAAGTTATTGGCGAGCAGGGCAGTAAACAAGATTGGAAATGTCATGTATGACTATGGAAACAGCACATGGATTGCAGGATTGGGAAGTATCGGACAAAAATACATGGGATACTATCAATTAGCCGAAAACGTGATTTCCTTATTTTTAAATCCAATCGGAGGGGCGGTTGCAGACCGTTTTAAGCGAAGACAAATACTGCTTGTAACGGATTTTATCGGTGGACTCATGTGTGCCGTACTTGCGTTTATCGGAAACGATAATATCATGCTTTATGGATTAATCGCTGTGAATGCGGCACTTGCGATCATGAGCGCATTTTCAGGAACATCGTTTCGTTCCTACGTGGTGACGGTCGTAGCGGAGGACCGGCTGGTAGCTTTTAATTCACGGCTGGAAGTGATCTCTCAGATTGTGAGCATTTCTTCCCCGCTGTTTGCATTTTTATTTGTGGATAGATTTGGCTTAAAACCGACGTTAATTCTTGACAGTGTGACATTTTTCCTTTCTTTTCTGCTTCTTTTTTCGATTCGGGAGGAAGAAAAACATATTACAACAGAAAAAAGGAACACAAGCATCAAAAGTATTTTGCGGGACATCAAAGAGGGAATGTTTTTTATTGTAAAGGAAAAGGAGATTTTCTTTCTGCTGGTCATCGCTTCAATGGTAAACTTTTTCATCGCGGCGTTTAACTATCTGGCACCATTTTCGAATCAGCTGTTCGTGCATCCATCCAGTTATGCGACACTTTTGACGATGGGAGCGGCTGGCTCAATCGCAGGCGCAGTTCTGGCAAACAAATTATTTAAAAATTCATACAACAGTATCCTGATCGCACTGGCACTCTGCGGTGTGGGACTGGCCGCGATCACAATTTTTGCAGTGCTTGGACTTCCGGCAGAGGTCATAGTAACCGGAAATCTGATTTTTGAGTTTTTCCTGACGATTTTTAATATTCATTTTTTTTCAATGGTGCAGAAAAAAGTACCAAAACACATGCTGGGAAGAGTGTTCAGCTCGATTTTTACGGTTGCGGTGATCTTCATGCCGATTTCAACTGCGATCATGGCAGCACTTCCGTTTTCCATCAGCATCTATGCGTTTGCGGTGATCGGGGCGGGCATTCTGCTTGTGTCTGGAGGTGGATTTCTCTATAGTAAAAAAGTGCTGGACTAATGAAAAAATACAAGATGAGAAAAATCGATTAGTTTACCAATTAGAATCGATTTTACCAGGTATGGGAAGAATAGAACTGTACTTCAAAGTAAAATGAAATTTAATTGAAGTGACTTTGAAGTTGACTTTGAAGTGACATTGAAGTGACTTTGAAGAGGTGTTGGAGAACCTGGCAGAAAATCAGTATCTGCACAATAAAAATATATAAAAATTCTCAGTAAAACATTGCTTTTTTATGCATATATGCTATAATGATTCCATCAATGGAAGCAAAAGTTCAGACATAATTGAATAAATGAGTAGAAATCAGAGAGTGGAGATGATTCAAAGGAATACTGCTGTGGGGCGCAGCAGTATATTTTCGATGTGTCATCTCCCATTTTTATGTCTGATTTATGGTGCAGTCAAATGGTAAAAGTTCAAAAGAACAGGGGAGCATTTTGCAGCAGAATTGAAAGGAGAAACAGGCATGGCAAAATATGTAATGGCATTAGATGCGGGAACAACAAGTAACCGTTGTATTTTATTCAATGAAAAAGGAGAGATCTGCTCGATGGCGCAGAAAGAGTTCCGTCAGTTTTTCCCGAATCCGGGCTGGGTGGAGCATGACGCAAATGAAATATGGTCATCGATGCTTGGTGTTTCGGTGGAGGCGATGAACATGATCGGAGCTGCGGCTTCCGATATTGCAGCGATCGGTATCACAAACCAGCGTGAGACTTCCATCGTGTGGAACAAAGAGACGGGAGAACCAATCTACAATGCGATCGTATGGCAGTGCCGCAGAACATCTGATATTGCGGATGGACTGAAGAAAAAAGGACTGGAAGAAGTTTACCGGAAAAAGACAGGACTGATCATTGATGCATATTTTTCTGCGACGAAGATCAAATGGATTTTAGACAATGTAAAAGGTGCAAGAGAACTTGCAAATGAGGGCAAATTATTATTCGGTACAGTAGAGACATGGCTGATCTGGAAGTTTACGAAGGGTGCAGTGCATGTGACGGATTATTCCAATGCTTCGAGAACCATGCTTTTTAATATCAATGATCTGTGCTGGGATAAGGAGATTTTACAGGAACTGGATATTCCTGAGAGCATGCTTCCGACACCGGTGCCGTCCAGCCAGATTTATGGTTACACCGATCCATCCTTCTTAGGGGATGAGATACCGATCGCAGGAGCGGCAGGTGACCAGCAGGCGGCACTTTTTGGTCAGACTTGTTTCCATGCAGGAGAGGCAAAAAATACATACGGAACCGGATGTTTCCTTTTAATGAATACGGGAGAAAAACCGGTATTTTCAAAAAATGGCCTTGTGACGACCATTGCATGGGGACTGGACGGAAAAGTAAACTATGCGCTGGAAGGTTCGATTTTCGTTGCAGGAGCGGCAATCCAGTGGCTTCGCGACAATATGAGGCTGATCGATTCCTCCGCAGACTCTGAGTACATGGCAAAAAAAGTACACGGAACCCACGGCTGTTATGTCGTTCCGGCATTTACCGGACTGGGCGCACCACATTGGGATCAGTATGCGAGAGGTACGATCGTTGGCATCACAAGAGGCACCAACAAAAACCATATCATCCGCGCCACGCTGGAATCCATCGATCTTCAGGTGTGTGATGTCATCGATGCAATGCGTGCAGACGCGGGCGTCGAGTTGAAATCTTTGAAAGTGGACGGTGGAGCAAGCGCCAACAACTTCTTAATGCAGTTTCAGGCAGACATGATCAATGCACCGGTCAAACGTCCAAGCTGTATAGAGACGACTGCGATGGGCGCTGCTTATCTTGCCGGACTTGCCGTTGGTTACTGGAAGAGCAAGGAAGATGTCATCAAAAATCAGAGTATCGATCAGATATTCTCTCCACAGATGAGC
>OHLB01000636.1_pt1 | contig 16507 bp, 9 predicted proteins | sample 1569021 | NCBI WGS metagenome assembly OHLB01 (sample SAMEA3879592, study PRJEB24766) | human gut metagenome | biome: human-associated habitat; feature: feces | place: USA | collected 1985/1987 | reverse complement strand
AGTATCTAAGACGAAGTCAAAGATTACGAATAAGCCGAGTGCAAAAGCAAATTTTATTTGCATTTTGCCGAGGCGAAGTATCTAAGACGAAGTCAAAGATTACGAATAAGCCGAGTGCAAAAGCAAATTTTTATTTGCATTTTGCCGAGGCGGAGTATCTGAAACCGAGTTAAAAATACGAATTTATCCGTATCGGAGTACTGCTCCGGATTACAAAGAACCCGCAAAAGATCGGAACACGACGCATCCGATTTACGACAGACTCATGGATCTCTGTATCCGGAACTGCGGGATACCCCGCCCGATCAAAGAATTCCTCGAAATACCGATAAAAATCGAACATTGCGAAGTATTCCCCCTCCGACCGAGTGCTGCTGAAGTCTGAAAAGCGGGATGAAGCTTTGCAAAGTAAGATGCCCCGCATACAAAAAGCGACGTTCCGGAAAACCGGAACGTCGCCGAATGTGGAGGTGGCGGGAGTCGAACCCGCGTCCAAACAAGGAACCCGAAAGCTTTCTACACGCTTATCCGCCGTTTCGTCCTTCTATCCGGGTCTGGCAGGCGGCAACCTAACCCGGATCCCAGTTCCTGAATTTTCGCACGACGGCCGGAACCCTCCGCCGTACTATCTCTAAATGATCGATACCCCGTATGGAAAACCGTTAAAGAGCGGAACGGCCTTCCGGGATACTCGTCGTCAAACCGCCTTGGATCCAACGATTAAGCCAATTTTCCTTGAAAATTAGGCAGCGAGTGCATAGCTATTATTGCCATTTGTAGTTCGAGTGTTGATATTTACGAGCCACCACACAATGCTCGACGTGCTTACAATCAAACTCTGCCTGCTGTCAAAACCGGTCACCCCCTTCGTAGGGATAGAATTTCATTGAAGTGAGTACAAAGATACGAAAAACCGGGCAGAAAGCCAAATTTATCGGAACTTTACCAAAATGTCCTCGTCACTATTGAAAGTTTTATACGGAACCAATCAATCGCCATATACCATATAAAGTTGGAATATAGCACAACCAATTTGAAGAATAGCTATAATTAAATGCCAATAACTGGGATAAATCTTTTCTATTTCATTATTCGGATCCGTTTTTTTCATCTTCAGACCAATAATGAACCAAAGTAAACTAAGACCTCCAGTAAGAAAAAGGAAAAAAACCATTCTTCAATTATATTAACCAACGAATTATATATTGGTATTAAGCAAAGGGCCTAACAATCATACAATATATAGCACAAGCATAAAAAAAATAGCCACAAACAGATGCAAAAAATTCGGATAAAACTTTTCCGTTTCATCTTTGAACTCTGCTTTTTTTTGCCTTAAACGCAAAATAAAAAAAAGCAAACTAATACTCCCAAAAAAAAATACATAAAAAAGCCATTGCTACTGTCAATGATGTTCCACCACCTAATGCAGACATTACCTGCACGTATCGATATAACACCGAAAATTCGTCTGCTTATTTTCCAAAGGCCCCACCTCTGCCTTGCGCGCATCCAACATAAAAATTCACCCGATCGGCATTGCATACAAGAATATTTTCACGTACCATGCCTGCGGAACCGCTACCGTTTCAGATGCTTACGCAGCTTCTTTTTCAGAACATCCCCCGTTAATGGTTTGGCAATATAATCATCGCACCCGACATCGAGCGCTTTCGCACGGTCGCTGTCGTATGCATATGCTGTGACGGCAATGATGGGAACGGAACTTCCCGCCTCCCGAATCTGCCGCGTAGCTTCCAAACCATCCATAACGGGCATCTTCATATCCATCAACACCACATCCGGAGCGAACTCCCGGCACATGCGCACCGCTTCCGCTCCGTTATGGGCCCGAAGCACTTCATACCCTTTCTTAAGAATCAGCGACACCAGCAGAAAATTGCTGTCGGTATCTTCGGCAACGAGAACGACGGGCATTTTCCCCTCCGAAACGCCTGGTTGCCGCATCTCCGCATCGGAAGCAACCGCCGACACAGACCGGGTCCGGATGTAAGGATGCGTAAACCAAAAACAAGAACCCTTTCCCGGTTCGGAGTTCAGGCCGATACGACCGCCCATCTGTTCGACGATACTCTTGCTGATGGCCAGTCCCAACCCGGTCCCCTGGACAAAACTGTTGAGTTTCACGAAACGCTCGAAGACAGACTCCTGCTCCTGCTCGGGAATCCCGGTACCGGTGTCTTCGACATAAAAGGTAAGCATCATCCCGTCATCGCACCGGTAGCCTAATGTCACAGACCCTTCACGAGTGAATTTCAACGCATTATTAATAAAATTAATCAACACCTGCGTAATCCGGGTCTTGTCGCCTACCAACCGACATTCGGGCAGATGATCGCCGAAACGCAACTCCACCGGTTTATCCAGGACCTTGAGGCTCAACGACCGTACAATCTCCTGACACATCTGATTCACATCGAATTCCACATCGTTGAATTCGAGCGTTCCGGCTTCGATCTTCGACAAATCGAGAATGTCGGAAATCAGCTTCAACAACAATTCGTTATTTTCCTGAACAATGGCTACATACTCCCGTCGTTCGTCGGGATCTTCGGTTTCAGCGATCAGATTCGAAAAGCCGACGATGGCATTCAGTGGCGTGCGGATTTCATGGCTCATATTAGCCAGAAAAGCCGATTTCAGACGATCGCTCACTTCGGCTTTGTTCTTCGCTTCGATCAAATTCTTCTCCGTTTCCTTCAACTCGGTAATGTCGTAATTGACACACACCATTTCGATCTTCGAAGGATCGTTATTCAGGGGATTGCGCATCACATTGATACGGGTCCACTTCTGTCGTCCGTCCGCATCGATCCGAAGATCATGGCTGAAACTGTCGATCTCGCCGGCTTTCACCTGTCGGATGGACTCCAGAACTTCAGCCCGGTCGGAGGAATTGACATGTTTATACACACCGAGGATCTGATCGAGCGGCGTATCCTCCTTCTCGCCCAGGTTATAATACCACTGCGGCACGCCATACCCCTCTTTCGAAACCAGGTCGAAGCGACAGTATCCGACCTTGCCGAAACGACTGACCAGCGAAAACGAGCTTTCGAACTCCGCGATACGACTATGCGCCCGATTGATTTCCGTATTGTCGATATTGATCAGGAAGAAATTGCTCAACCGCCCCTGCGCATCGTAAAGCATACACACCGAACTGTATATTTCGAGGCGGCCCTGCTTGGAGGTAACATAATAACCGTTCAAACGATCGAAGGGATAATACGCCTTGAACGAGAACTCCTCCCGGTTCCGCACCCGGCGCCAGACCTCCTCGTCGAGAATGGGATTCTTGAAAAAATCGACCCCGAGCACATCCTCCTTGTCCCGAATCCCGAAAATCTCCAGATCCTTGTTATTCAGATCGACGAGCAAGCCGTTCCTGTCGTACAGTTCGATACCGACGGGAATATTGTCATAAATATTACGCAATAGCTTTTCACTGCGGTCGAGCGCCTCGTGCGTTTCATACATTTCGGTCATATCCGAAAGCAGGCAAATCACCTCCTCGGGAGTGGTCGAATACATAACGACATGAACATACCGGCCGGAAGCCAACAAACGGACCTCCTTTTCGACATGCAGCTCCACCTGCAATACTTTGGCGAAAACTTTCAGGTACTCGGGCATATCTTCGATCTCCAGCTCGCTCGCCAGCCGCCCCACATAGTCAGCTTGGGATTTTCCGATAATCTTTTCCGCAGCATAATTCGAATCGAGCACCTTGTAATCGACCGGCGTCCCCGTCTTGTCGTAAATCATCCGGAAACGGACATACCCCAGCGGCATGTACCGGTAGAGGTTTTGCAAATAATCGCGTTCGATTTGCGCCTCCCGCTTCGAACGCTGCAATTCGATACAGATATTGATGATATTGACCAGTGATGCGAACCATTGGTAATCCTCGTTCTGCCAATCGCGGTGCTCCCCGATCACATCGATTCCCGCATACCCCCAAAGTTTATCACGAAATGTCATCGGCAGCACAAACAGCGAACCGATATTTTGTGCAGCCAGAATATCATGCTCGTTCCTTGCCCGGGAAGGAAGGTCGTCCAAACAGGAAAGAGCAATAGGACTCCTTTTTTCGAGCTGCTCGACCCACCAGGGGGGTTCGTCCATCGAAAGTCGATCGAACCGATCCCGGCCGCTCTCCACGCCCTTGTCCGTCACTTCGTACGTATAAATATGCCTGCGGTTATCCCAGTCGAACTCCGCGATATAGGTCCGGCTGCCACGAAATATCTTGAGGACATCGGTCAGAACCTTGTTGATCGCCTCGTCGATGGAACCAATATGAAGGAAAGAAAGCAGCGTATGCGAAATATTGTTCAACCGATAAAGAAGCGTATTCATCCGCTCGATCGAGCAAAGATCGACCGGCAAAGCCTCCCTTTCGCTGATTTCCTGGGCATATCCCGAAACAACCAGCCCCTTGTCGGCTGCCGTTTCCCGGCGCAGGACCTTCCAGCGGAACCACACCTCACCCCGGGGACCACACAGCGAAAAAATCTGCTCGGCGGAGAACAGGCTCGCATCCGTGGACATCAGGCTTTTGAGCGAAGCCCGGAACGGCTCTCCGACCGACTGCAGAAAACGGTCGTAACCGATCTCGGACTCCTCAGTTCCTATCGTCTTACAGAGATAATCGGACAACAAAAGAACCCGTCGGGCCATATCTACTTTCCACCACCCGATCTTCGTATCCCACAATATCTCCTGCAACATGGATTCACTTCCCATTATCCCCTTATTGTCAATTTATACCATAATTAATAACAAAAATACTATTCATTACCGGGAGTTCCAAAAAAAATACGGATTATTGTCCGGCACGATGACCGAAACAGACTATTTTTCGGACATTTTCATTACCTTTGTGGAAGGTAGGATATGATCGGTGTAAAAAACAGAAGAGTTTGTTTTATTCTGCCTTCATTTTCATTACCTTTGCTCCCGTCCGAATCGGAGTGCGACGGCACGAAACGAAGAACATTCGTCCTGCATCGGCCGATCGGCACACACGGACACCACGAACCTTTCAACCAACTCGACTCATGGGCGAACAAAACGTAATCCGGCTGCGCGGCGTAACGATATACCACACGGACGATCCTTTCGGCAGCCGCTCCGAAAAAAAGTTGCTGCAACAGGGAGAACTGATCTTGTCCGATCTGAATTTCGACATCAACGCCGGTGAATTCGTCTATCTGATCGGGCGTGTGGGAAGCGGTAAAAGCTCCTTACTCAAAACTTTATATGCCGAGCTTCAACTCATTGAAGGCGAAGGATACGTCGCAGGCTTCGACTTGCGAAAACTCAAACGACGGGAGATTCCGATGCTGCGACGTAGAATCGGCATCGTCTTCCAGGACTACCAACTGCTCACCGACCGGAACGTCTTCATGAACCTATACTATGTAATGAAGGCAACGGGATGGAAAAACGAATCAGAAATCCGCAAGCGGATCGACGAGGTACTCAAGGTCGTATCGCTGGAAGCCAAAGGCTACAAGATGCCGTTCGAGCTTTCCGGCGGCGAACAGCAGCGTCTGGTCATCGCCCGCGCCCTGCTGAACCGTCCCCGCCTGCTTTTGGCCGACGAACCTACCGGCAACCTCGATCCGCTGACGGCCGAAGGCATCATTCGGCTGTTCCAGGAAATCGCTCGTCAAGGTTGCGCCGTAGTCATGTCCACGCACAACACGGCCCTCATCGAAGAATATCCGTCCCGCACGATCCTCTTCTCGAAAGGCAAGATCAAGGAGGTTCCGGTACAAACGATGCTGCAGGATATTTAACGAATGCCCGCACAAACGGAAACCCTGCGACCTAAGTTTCATCGTTGCCAGGTACAGATAATTCCGAATAAAAACAGGTTTGGGTTATGAGACTCCGTACTCTTTTCCGGTTGTTCCTGTTATTGGCGGCAGTGGCCCCAATAACCACGGCAAAAGCCGACAGTCTTATCATCGGCACAGATACGCTCAGACTGGACTTACATTGGTTGGACGACACTCCGCTGGACGAGTTGGCCCGCAACGACCGGGTATTCGAAAAAAAATTCCAGGCACTTATTCATCAGCCTACCGCAGAGGGGTTCGTTATCTACATAGACGGTGATCACGAACACCATTCCTACTGGCGACTGATCGACGACAAACTCTACCTGGATCACACGATACGCAAATCAGACTACTCCGAAATAGATTTCAGCGGCATTTTCGTCCGCGACCATACCGGTTATTATCCGGCCACCTTCTATTCAGGCACACTTCCTATATCAGGCATATTCTACCAGGACGGAACGAAACCCATATTCGTTTTCGAGGAGGGGCGATTGACCTATACGAATTGGACATATCCTTCCTTTCCCTGCCCCTCTCCGATGCTGGGCGATCCGCTGTTTCTGCACTTCGACTACATGCAATTCGCACAATTCACGGACGGGCTGTGGACCTGTTGGATGCGTATCCTCCCGGATCCATCCGGAAACCCCATTACCATACAGCCCTTGATAGTAGCTCATAAAAGCGGAATCATCGATGCTTCGGATGCCGCTAAAAAAAGACTGAAAACTGCAATCGCCGACAGTCTGAAAACAGTAGATTTCATTTGCGACGTAAATTTTTCCCGGGGCAGCATACAGGCCGTTCTCAAAACATTCGAAATTCCCCGGCCGATATTATACCGCAAAGAAATCAGGAAAAACGGCCGACGGTTGGTCGGATATGAAAATGCGACCGGACGTCCAATCGTCCCTTTCGGGAAATACGCCCGATGCCACACACCCATCATAAGTGAAAACAGAATCGGGATCGTGGAAACAGACGAAGGAAAGTTTATAGCCATAGACCATACGGGTAAAAAGCTGTTCGAAATCATGTTTCAGTCCCCGGTACTTTCGGTCGAAGATTTATTCCGGTACGGTTATTTCATCTATGTCACCCGAAACGGCCGACAGGGAGTCGCCACCATCAGCGGATTGCGATACACGCAACCGACCCACAAGCCGATCGATCTCTCCGACGTCGATCGGGATGTTATCAAAGCTCTTATCCACTGATCCGGCTACGCTTCCGGTATCCGATATTTCGCCCGAATAAGCACCCCGCAAATCCGGCTGCGGCAAAAATCAATGGCAAAGGGGTGCTTGATTATTGCATCTTACGAAACTTTTCCGTATATTTGTACGATATATTTAAGGTCAATATGAGTACTGAAGGAAAAGAGATAAAGAAGCAGGAAGAGGAGTATTCCGCCTCCAACATCCAGGTCCTCGAAGGTCTGGAAGCGGTCCGGAAGCGTCCGGCCATGTATATCGGCGACATCGGAGAAAAAGGTTTGCACCACCTGGTTTACGAGGTGGTGGATAACTCGATCGACGAGGCGTTGGCAGGACACTGTACCGACATCGACGTTACGATCAACGAAGACAACTCGATCACAGTCAAGGATAACGGCCGAGGCATCCCGACCGACTTCCACGAAAAAGAGGGCAAGTCCGCACTCGAAGTCGTGCTCACCGTGCTCCATGCGGGCGGCAAGTTCGACAAGGGCAGCTACAAGGTTTCGGGCGGTCTGCACGGCGTGGGTGTTTCGTGCGTGAACGCACTCTCGACGCTGCTCATCGCCGAAATCCACCGCGACGGCAAAATATTCCGCCAATCGTACAGCAAAGGCGCTCCGACTTCGCCGGTCGAAGTGATCGGCACCTGCGATGATCGCGGAACCACGATCACCTTCAAACCCGACGGCAGTATCTTCACGCTCACGACGGAATACAAGTACGACATCCTGGCCAACCGCCTGCGTGAGTTGGCATTCCTGAACAAAGGCATCCACCTGAACCTGCTGGACAAACGCCAGCGGGACGAGAACGGCGAATACGTCGGCGACCATTTCTATTCGGAAGAGGGCCTCAAGGAGTTCGTCGAATACCTGGACGCCACGCGCGGTCAGGCCATCACCGAATCGATCATCTACATCGACACCGAAAAGAACGGCGTGCCGGTCGAGGTGGCCATGCAGTACAACGACTCCTTCTCGGAGAACGTACACTCCTACGTCAATAATATCAACACGATCGAGGGCGGTACGCACCTGACGGGTTTCCGCCGCGCCCTGACCCGCACGCTCAAGAAATACGCCGAGGATTCAGGCATGCTCGCCAAACTCAAGTTCGATATCAACGGCGACGACTTCCGCGAGGGTCTGACGGCCGTAGTTTCGGTCAAGGTCGCAGAACCGCAGTTCGAAGGGCAGACCAAGACCAAACTGGGCAACGACGAGGTGTCGGCAGCGGTCGATCAGGCGATGTCGACGGCCTTGAGTCACTACCTGGAGGAGAATCCGCGCGACGCCAAAGCCATCGTACAGAAAGTCATCCTGGCTGCAACGGCCCGGCACGCGGCGCGCCATGCCCGCGAAATGGTGCAGCGCAAGACCGTGCTTTCGGGTGCGGGCCTTCCGGGCAAGTTGGCGGACTGTTCGAGCCGCGACCGTTCGATCGCCGAAATCTTCTTCGTCGAGGGCGACTCGGCAGGCGGTTCGGCCAAGGACGGCCGTCGCCGAGACATCCAGGCGATTCTGCCCCTGCGCGGCAAGATTTTGAACGTCGAGCGCGTTGGTGACCATCGCGCGTTCTCGAGTGACACCATCCAGTCGCTGATTACCGCGATCGGCTGCGGCGTCACGACGAGTGCCGGCGCCGGCGGCGATTTCGATATCACCAAGGCGCGCTACCACAAGATCATCATCATGACCGATGCCGATGTCGATGGCAGCCACATCGCCACGCTGATGCTTACCTTCTTCTTCCGCAAGATGAAAGAGCTGATCGAAAACGGGCACGTCTATATCGCCACCCCGCCCCTGTTCCTCGTGAAAAAGGGCCAGCAGGAGCGCTATTGCTGGACGGAGAAGGAGCGTGACGAGATCACGGCCGAAATGGGCAAGGGCGTACACGTCCAGCGCTACAAAGGTCTCGGTGAAATGAACTCCCATCAGTTGTGGGAAACCACGATGAACCCGGACACCCGGATTCTGCGCAAAGTAACCATCGACAACGCTGCCGAAGCCGACCGCGTATTCTCGATGCTGATGGGCGACGAGGTTCCCCCGCGACGCGAGTTCATCGAAAAACACGCTCACTACGCCAATATCGACGCATAATCGAAAATTACAAAGGATTGCACCCCGCAGGGGAGCAATCCTTTTCCATATCCGTTTGGCTGGCGGGAGCTACCCCATCGTTCGATTGCGACGGAAAGCTAACCCGATGCGTTCATCGGAAAGGACGAAGTTGGCAGCACACTCGGAGTTCGGCCATACGGCAAACGGGAAATGAGAAAACGAAACATACCGTTTTTTTGACGTAATTTATCCGAAATCCGACGGCGGGGAAAAAGAAAAAACAGATTCCGGGACGCTTCATCGGACAGATGAAATCGGAAATACCTACCGACTTCGTGCGGGTGCAAATACGGGAAAAAATCACACCGTTTTCGGAGAAAAACCGGTCAGGCGGTTATCGCACGCAGAAAACGGAGAATAAAAAAGAACCACAAATCGGGAATTATGAATGTGACAGTCATCGGTGTCGCAGGCGGCACAGGATCGGGTAAAAGCACGCTGGTAAAACGATTGCAGGAGGCTTTCAAGGAGGAAGAGGTAGTCACGCTCTGCCACGACTACTACTACAAAGCCCATCCCGAACTGACGTACGAAGAGCGCACGAAACTCAATTACGACCACCCTCAATCGTTCGATACAGATATGCTCGTCGAACACATCCGCACGCTGAAAAACAACGTTCCGATCGAACATCCGGTCTATTCGTTCGTCGATCACAACCGAACGGCCGAAACCGTGCTGGTCAAACCTTCGAAGGTAATCATCGTCGATGGTATTCTGATCTTCGAGAACAAGGAACTCCGGGACCTGATGGACATCAAGGTATATGTCGATACGGACGCCGACATCCGCCTCGCCCGCCGCATCCTGCGCGACGTATGCGAGCGGGGGCGCACCATGCAGTCGGTCATCTCGCAATATACCACGACAGTCAAGCCCATGCACGAGGAGTTCGTCGAGCCGTCGAAGAAATACGCCGACGTAATCATCCCGGAGGGAGGTTTCAATTCCGTTGCCGTAAGCATGTTGATCCGCAGCATCCAGTCGCAGATCAACGCCAAATAGGAGCACGCGAATCCATTCCCCGAAAATCGATTTTCGCAACAGGCAGTCTGTGTAACTCGCCTCGACACGCAGTCCATTACGACAAAAAGGAACCGTCCGACAACTCCCCGAATTTGAAAATCACCCCTGCCAAGAATGTCTTCCGGCAGGGGTGAAAACGTTAGAATCGGACTTGTCAGATACTCTCTTCCATTTATTCCCCCCGGCGCAAGGCAAACGGATACTTTTTCCCCTTCACTTCGGCGATTCCTCGCTCCACGTAAGCGGTAGCGGCCGAATCCCACTCCGAAAAGATCGTTATGTCATCGTATTCGAACGGTATGATAACACGCCCGCGACCGTCCAATACTCCGAATCGCAGCAACCCGGTAGAATCGGGAACAGCCGCAGAGGCATGCCCGAATTTTCCGCTCGGGTTCACCTGATAGACCTTATAGTCGATCAACGGTTTGCCGGAAACGTCGAGCAGGGTACAGGCCCGGGAAGCGAAATCCTCCCCTTCTCCGACCCAGGTCGTTCCGAACGGCGTGTGCTGCACCCAATCGTAAATACAAGGTAGGATTTCCCGTCCATTCCGGTCGATACTGCCGTACTTCAAAGCACCGCCGGAAACAATGCAGACGACCGCACGGCCATTTTGGAACGAGGAAACCTCGTAATACTTGCATGGGATGACCAACGTCCCTGCGGCATCGATAAATCCCCAGCGCACATAATATTTCCCCATCTGTCCGACAGCGGCCAGCACTTCGGAAAAATCGGCCGCACCGTCGTATATCGGAGCAATCACTTCGTTACCCCGACGATCGATGAATCCGTATTTCCCGGTAAATTCAAAATCCCTTTTTCCATAGCCGGACTTACCGCTCCATTCGCCTTTGGCTACGACTGCCATTCCTTCGGAAAAATCCCGGGCATAATCGTATTTCAATGGAATTACGACCTGTCCCAGCGTATCGACATACCCATAGCGGCGGACGGAATCCGTCCCCTCCTGTACCCGGGCAAGGCCTGACGAAAAACCGGCGACATCCGCATAGATACAGGGCACGACTTCACACCCCTGACGATCGATAAGCCCGAAACGACGATCGTTCTTTTCCCCTTTGCCGACCACGGCAAACCCATTGGAAAAACTATCGGCATAGTCATAGATGAGCGGGATGACCACCGTACCGCAGGTGTCCGTATAACCGAAACAGCCGTCCGTATAAAAACGGCCCATACGGGGATTGCTGCCCTCTCCGCCCCGGTGTACGAGAATACGTCCGTTATGCACTGCACCCACATAATCGTATTTCGTTTTCCAATCTTTTTTAGCGGCTGCACGGCGTTGTGCCGACACCCCGGCCGGAAGCAGGGAAAGAAGCAGTACAACTATAAAGTATCGCTTTATCATAATCCGGTTATCTTTTTGATTTCATTCAATTTATTAAGCGCCTCGATCGGAGTGAGAGCATTGATGTCCAGCCCCTTGATCTGATCTCGGATCTGCACCAGCACCGGATCGTCGAGTTGGAACATCGAAAGCTGCATACCCCGCGTCTGATCCCCCGCTTCCGCCGCCTCGCGAACTCCGGGGAGCGCTTTTCGGTCGCGGCGTCGAGGGCTCTTGCTGGGCACGATCTCGTTGTTGCCATATACCAGCTCCAGATTCTTCAGGATCTCTTCGGCGCGGGCTACGACCGAGGCCGGCATTCCGGCCATCCGGGCGACGTGAATACCGAACGAATGCTCCGTTCCGCCCCGCTCCAGCTTGCGCAGGAAAACGATCGTTTTATCCACCTCCTTGACGCTCACGTGGTAGTTCTTCACGCGCGGGCACATCTGCTCCATCTCGTTGAGTTCGTGGTAGTGGGTCGCAAAAAGCGTCTTGGCACGGGCCGTCGGATGGTTGTGCAGGTATTCGACCATCGCCCAGGCGATCGAAATACCGTCGTAGGTGCTCGTACCGCGTCCGATTTCGTCCAACAGGACGATGCTGCGGTCGGAAACATTGTTCAGGATGCTGGCCGACTCGAGCATCTCGACCATGAAGGTCGATTCGCCCTGCGAAATGTTGTCGGAAGCCCCGACTCGGGTGAAAATCTTGTCCACCACGCCGATATGAGCCGCTTTCGCCGGAACGAACGACCCCATCTGGGCCATCAGAATAATAAGAGCCGTCTGCCGCAGCAAAGCCGACTTACCCGACATGTTGGGACCCGTAATCATCACGATCTGCTGCTCCTTATCGTCCAGCAGCAAGTCGTTGGGGATATACTCCTCTCCCACCGGCATCAGGGTTTCGATCACCGGATGCCGTCCCTGGCGGATTTCGATGCGCGTGCCGTCGTCGAGCGTCGGACGGACGTAGTTGCGCTCCCGAGCGATACGGGCGAAAGATTGCAGGCAGTCGATACGCGCCACGACGGCGGCATCCCGCTGCAAAGCTCCCAGGGAATGCGTAATGAACCCGATCAACTCGGCGTAAATCCGCTGTTCGATCAACAGCATCTTCTCCTCGGCACCGAGAATTTTTTCTTCATACTCTTTCAGCTCTTCGGTGATATACCGCTCGGCGTTGGCCAGCGTCTGCTTGCGGATCCACGACTCGGGAACCTTGTCCTTGTGCGTGTTGCGGACTTCGATATAATAACCGAAGACATTGTTGTAGCTTATTTTCAACGGAATTCCCGTCGCCTCGCTCTCCCGCTGCTGAATACGGTTCAGGAAATCCTTGCCATGCAGAGCGATGCGGCGCAGATCGTCCAGTTCGGCGTCCACGCCGTCGGCGATAATGCCGCCCCGCTGAATCTGATTGTTCTGCGGGTCGGGGTAAACCTCGCGGGCAATACGCTCCCGAACCTCCGCCAGCAGATCGATCTGTCCGGCCAACGCGTGAAGACGTTCGTCGTCGGTCGATTCCAACAAGGCTTTGAGGAGTTCGATCGCCGAAAGCGAATTTTTAAGCTGTACGATTTCGCGGGGAGTTACCCGAGCCGCCGCTATGCGCGAAGCGATGCGCTCCAGGTCGCCGACCTGCGAAATCTGCTCGGCGACGCTTTCGGCCAAATCGGGCTCGTCGTAAAACCGCTGCACGACATCCAGCCGTTCGTTGATGCGATCAATCTCCTTGATCGGCAAGGCGATCCACCGCTTGAGCAGACGCCCGCCCATCGGCGTGAGGGTGCGATCGACCACGTCTGCGAACGCGCACTTCTCGCGCGAACCGTTCGAAGAGAAGAGCTCCAGGTTGCGGATCGTGAATTTATCGACCCAAACGTAATCCTCCTGGTCGATACGCGAAATGGACGAAATATGGGCCGTATTCTTATGTTCGGTAAATTCGAGGTAGTAGAGAATAGCCCCTGCCGCCGAAATGCCGCTGCTGAACTGTTCGATACCGAAGCCCTTGAGCGACTGAGTGCCGAACTGCTTGCAGAGCTTGTCCCGATTGACCGATTCCGAAAAGGCCCACTCATCGAGCCGATAGGTATAGTGCCGGCTGCCGAACGCATCGGAGAAGCGGTCTTCGTATCCGCGCTGGTAGATGATTTCCTTCGGCGCCAGGTTGGAAATGAGTTTGTCGATGTAAGCATCGCTGCCCTCGGCGGCATAAAATTCGCCGGTTGAAATATCGAGAAAAGCCACGCCGGTATTTTTCCGGCCGAAATAGACCGCCGCCAGATAGGTATTTTCCTTGTTGGCCAAAATATTATCTCCCAGCACCACGCCCGGCGTAACCAGCTCGATGACGCCCCGCTTGACCAGCCCTTTTACCTGTTTGGGGTCCTCGAGCTGTTCGCAGATCGCCACGCGTTCGCCCGCTCGGACCAGCTTGGGTAGGTAGGTGTCGATCGCATGATAGGGAAACCCTGCCAGTTCGACGAATGTCGCGGCTCCGTTGGCACGTCGCGTCAGGGTGATGCCCAGAATTCCGCTGGCCTTGATCGCATCATCGCCGAAAGTTTCGTAAAAATCGCCGACACGAAACAGGAGAATCGCATCGGGATGCACCGCTTTGACCGCATAATATTGCTTCATCAGCGGAGTTTCAACATATTTTTTTTCTATTGCCATTACCTTTCAAGATAAAGTCGGAAACATCGGAGTAAACCCTAAAAATCCGGCGGCGGACGACTTCGCTCATGCCGGTCCACAGGATTGCTCCACGTCCTGCAAATATACGAAAAATCCGGAGCAAAAGGACTTCAAAATAACGAATATTGAAAGAATATTGCATTCATTCATAATTCATATAATCTGCAATAAATGGGTGTACGACAATATAGTACACCCTTACCGGAATCGGCCCCGCAGTCGATCAACGGTGTCGAACCGTGGCGTTATCGACCGATGTCGAGATAACCACAGGTTCGCCCGAATAGTTGAATTCGCTCATACCGCTCACACAATATTTCAGCGATCCCGCCGCTGCGACCGAGGCGGTACTCATACCGGAAATGTCACAGTCGGCAAGTCCCGAAGCCAAAAACTTTCTCCCTTTGAACTGACTCATGCCCGACACTTCCAGCATCAGGTTCCGAGCTGTTCCCGAAAAGGTACATTCGCTCGAACCATCCACTGCGACCTCGGCTTTCTGCCTGCAATTCACATTTCCATTATAAACGGACATACCGGTCAGCGTACAATCCAAATCCCGGCACATAAAATCCGCGACGGCCTGGCTCATTCCGGACGCCTCCACCGTCGCCGTATCCTCGCATACCACCTGTCCTTTGTAAATCGACATACCCGACACAGACATCGTCAGGCTTCTGCAACGAATATCGGATTCGAACTCGCTCATTCCCATACATTCGACCGTAACCGACGGTTTATCGATCTCAGTCTCGGAAAAAACGGAGGACATCCCCGACAACGAAAACGACTCCAGCGGAGCGGCGCCCACATACACTACGACCCGCTTGGACATATCGTTCTTTCTCTTGGACGACAAGGCTCCGGGGTCGCACGCAAGCACGAGTTCACCGCGCCGCACCCGCACGGAAACCGCCTCAGCAGGCACATTTTCGGTTTCGACCCGGACCGAAGCGGGATTTCGGTCGGCTTCGAGTACGACCTGAATCATATTACTCACATTCAACCCGAAATAAGGTTTGTCCAGCACGATTTCGGCATCTGTCCGAAAATACACCCCTCGATTTTTCTTTTTTGCGTCACACACGCCGATCCCCAACGCCAAGCAGAGCAAAAGCAGAGTTAATTTTCTCATAACGGTCATAAATTATAGATTTAACTCTATAAAGTTAAAGAAAAATTCGGGGAAACCAATGTTTTCCCCGAAAAAACTCACAGCGGAACAGATCGCCGCAGTACGATTTCATCCAACCGGCAATTCGATCAGAGCATCCCGCACGCAGCGAACATCCGCCGGTAATAGTCCGCCTTCCACTCCACCGGTTTCGGATAGGCCCGCGACGAAGAGGGCATACGATAAAGCCGAAGCGTACGGTCCGCATAGGCGAACTCCACACTCTCTCCCACAGGCGGCTCGGCACAACCGGCAAGGCGCACGATTACATCGGTAGCCTTCTGTCCCGTCGTCACGATTGCCCGGCATTCCGGAATCAGAGCCAACAACTGCGCCAAATCGACCTCGCGCACTACTTGAAGAAAATTGTCGGAAGCATTGTTTTTCAATCGGATTATCTCTTCGGCCGTATCGTAAAGAGCCAATCCTTTCTCCTCGCAGAAACGCACGATCCGTTCCTTGTCGAAACGTTTCGCGTCGGGTGTCAGAAAATACCCCTTGTCCCCGAAAAATACCAGTCCGACGATACGCCACATATCGTTCTGCAAGTTCGGGTAAAAAAAGTCCATCGACCACCGCACCCGCTGAGGCGGGAAACTTCCGAGCATCAGCAGACGTGCCCCGACAGGCAGAAAAGGTTCGAGAGGATGCAGTTCGCTTGTCATAATTTTTAATTTATCGTATTATTTATTTCCAAATGATCCTGTTTCAACTCCTATTTTGGGGCGCTGTGCAAGAAACTCCCTCTTCGCCCGGCATCACCGGCAATCCGATCCGGCCCATGCAGAATCGCGGGAACAATGCCTCCACAAACGACAGCCGCCCACCACCCGACCTCGCAGATACTTGGCGATCGCACGCATCCGGAAATGCTGCGGATGCAAAGCCCCGCTCGCAACCTCCGAACGAAGGTCATTCGTAAAACCGTTCATCGAAATTCACCAGATAGAGTTTGTCGGTCGCACGGGTCAGCGCCGTATAGAGCCAGCGCAGCATGTCGCGCGTCATCGGCTCGTCGCCGAA
>OHLB01000601.1_pt1 | contig 17318 bp, 17 predicted proteins | sample 1569021 | NCBI WGS metagenome assembly OHLB01 (sample SAMEA3879592, study PRJEB24766) | human gut metagenome | biome: human-associated habitat; feature: feces | place: USA | collected 1985/1987 | reverse complement strand
GCCTTCCGTATCAATCTTTTCCAGAATATCGGCATAATTGAGGATTTGGTTAAACTGTTCGGTAAATTTTTCCATTTCGCTTTCCGGAATCGTTAAACGGGAAAGCCCGGCGATGTGTTCAACATCTTTTACTGTTACCTTCATTAGTACGCCTCCTAAAAAATTTATGATGAATTTTATCAATAACCTGTTTTATTATACCACACAGTACCAGTCTTGTGCAGTATTTTGGTAAGCCTTAGCTAAATAAAATTGCGTAAAATAAATGCTTAATGCTGCCAGACAGCAAAAATGCCCCCGCAAAACCTTTACGGAGGCAGATTGTTTATTCAAATGACGTTAAAAAGTTGCGCATGCAGTCCTCAACGCCGCGTTTAACGGCTTTGGCGCGGCTCGGTTCGCCGATTTTCCAGAAGAGCCGATGCTTTCCACGTTCTGGTTAAACAAAAAGCGTTCTTCGTTAACATCAACGCATTTTAATTTCATCGTTACCACGGCGCTGTAAGTTTGCGAGCCTACAATAACCATAAAGCCCGTTTCCTTTTCGCGCACCGGCAGCAGGCTGATAAACAGCACCCTGTCCGCACCACAGGCTTTGCCAACGGCAACAAGTTCTTCAAGCGTGGGCACTTCGGCGTTTTCAAACGGATGCGCCAAAAGCGCTTTCTGCACGGCGTTGTTGCCTATGATTTTGGTAACGCTTTTCTTTTTGCCGGGGTATTTGGTTTCCAGCGCTTCTTTAACGGCGTTCACCGCCATTTCGCGGCTGCGCCCTTCAAGGCCGGATACATCAACATACGGCAGCACTGCCACGGTATAAGGCTGCGTGCATTCGGTAATCTCGGCATCTGTATTGGTAAAATGCGTTTCGCCGGTATCGGCAACGCCCATGTCGATAGCGTCAATGCTGCTTACTTCTTTTTCTGCCGCCAGCGCCGTGCCTGCAAAGCACAGGACAAGCGCCAACATTGCTAAAATTTTATAAAATGTTTTCATAATATCACCGCTTTAAAACAAACTCTGTTCTTCGCCCTGCTCCGGTTTTGCCGCTTCATTTTCGGGGCGCACGTCATTTCCGGCTTCGCCGCCGCGCTCGCCCAAAAGGCGCAGGAACTCTGCTTCGTAGATAACGGTTACGCCCAGCTGCTGCGCTTTCGTCAGCTTGCTGCCTGCTTCCGCACCGGCAACAACGTAATCGGTCTTTTTGCTTACGCTGCCCGTAACCTTTGCGCCAACCTGCTGCGCCATGGTCTGCGCCGTTGCGCGGTCCAGCGTTGGCATGGTACCGGTAAACACCATGGTTTTGCCGTAAAACGGGTGCGCCGTGTCAAGTTCCGCCGCTTCCATTTCCATGTTAAGGCCCAATTCTTTCAGCCGTTCAATCAAATCAATATTCACCGGCGAAGCAAAATACGTTACCACGCTTTCGGCAATTTTCGGGCCAATATCTTCAATGGCGGCAATTTCGTCCGTTTCCGCCGCCATCAGTTTTTCCATGCTGCCAAAGTGCAGCGCAAGCAGCCTTGCCACCTTTGCGCCCACATGGCGGATGCCGAGCGCGAACAGCAGCCTGTCAAGGTTCTGCTTTTTGCTTTCGGCAATGGCGTTTAAAAGGTTATCTGCCGATTTATCGCCCATGCGCTCCAGCGCCGTCAGCTGCGGCTTAACCAAAAGGTACAGGTCGGCAGGGTCGCTGATAAGCCCGTTATCCAACAGCTGGTTAATAACCGCCGGGCCGCAGCCATCGATATCCATTGCCCCTTTGGAAGCAAAGTGAATCAGCCCTTCGCGCCCCAGCGCCGGGCAGTGCGGATTAGTGCAGCGTATTGCCGCCTCACCGTTCAGGCGTTCCGTTTTCCACCCGCATTCCGGGCATTCGGCGGGCATAAAAAATTCCTGTTCCGCGCCGGTGCGTTTTTCCTTCACCACATGCAGCACTTCCGGTATAATTTCGCCGGCTTTATTAATAACAACCGTGTCGCCAATGCGGATATCCTTGCTGCGGATGAAGTCCTCATTATGCAGCGTTGCGCGGCTGATGGTGCTGCCGGAAAGTTTTACAGGAGTCAGTACCGCCGTCGGTGTCAGCACGCCAGTGCGCCCAACCTGAATGATGATGTCCTCTAGTTTTGTTTCTGCCTGTTCCGGCGGAAATTTAAAGGCAATGGCCCAGCGCGGGTCTTTGCCGGTTGCGCCTAAAATGTTTTGCTGGTATACGGCGTTAACCTTAATTACCGCGCCGTCCGTATCATAGGCAAGGCTTTGGCGCTTGGAGGCAAAATCCTTTATTTTGGCAATCGCTTCATTGATGTTTTTTACAACGGCATAGCCTTCGCTTACCTTAAAGCCGTAATCGTGCAGCATGGCAAGGCTGGCAGAATGTTTATCCTTATGCCCTGCGCCCACTCCGTAGGCAAAAAAGCTCAGCTGGCGGCTTGCCGTTACTTTCGGGTCAAGCTGGCGCAGGCTGCCCGCCGCCGCGTTGCGCGGATTGGCAAATTCGTTTTCGCCCGCTTCGCTGCGCTGCTCGTTCAGCTTCATAAAAGCGTGGCGGGGCATGTAAACTTCGCCGCGCACATCCAAAAGCTCCGGCACTTCTTCGCCTTCCTTAATGTTCAGCGTCAGCGGAATGGAACGGATAGTGCGCACATTGGCAGTTACGTTTTCGCCAACTTCGCCGTCGCCGCGGGTTGCAGCACGTACCAGGCGGCCGTTTTCGTAAATCAGGCTGCAGGCAAGGCCGTCAATTTTCGGTTCAAAAACATATTCCACCTCGCTGCCTTCGGGAAGGCCGCTTTTTACACGCGCGTCAAACGCAGCAAGTTCTTCGTCGCTGAAGGCGTTGCCCAGAGAAAGCAGCGGCGTCATATGGCGCACTTCGGTAAACTCCGGGCTTACCTTGCCGCCAACCCTGCGTGTAGGGGAATCGGGCGGCACATCGTCAGGATATGCGCGCTCAAGCTCCTGCAAACGGCGCATTAAAGCGTCATATTCGGCGTCGGTAATCTCCGGCGCATCCAGTACATAATATAAAAATTCGTGATGGCGTATTTCGCTGCGCAGTTTCTGCGCTTCGTCCAGTGCTTGCGCACGTTCTAAATCCATAATGCCCTCCGCTTAAAACTTACAATTTTTTCAGCACCGCATATTTGGTAAGCAGGCTGCGCACACCGGCACCTGCAAAGGCAACCTTTACTTCCTGCCCGTCCGGGCTGTCTTTAACGCTTACAACCATGCCTTCGCCCCATTTGCTGTGGCTTACCCTGTCGCCGGTGTTAAAGCGTGTGCCCGTGCCTCCTGCGGCGGCAGCCGGTTTTTGCGGCATAAAGCTGTGCGGGTTAAAAGTGCTTGCAGGCTTCTGCGGCCTTGCGCTGTATTTTTCGCTTACCTGTTTAAAGTTCTCCAGCGCGCTGAAACGTTCCTGCCTTTTAATGGTTTTCACCAAACGCGCGGGAATTTCCTGCAAAAAGCGGGAAGGCGGATAAGTTACCGTGTTGCCGTAAATGGTGCGCATTTTGGTGCTGCTTAAAAACAGTTTTTCTTTGGCGCGCGTAATGCCTACATAGCACAGGCGGCGTTCTTCTTCAATTTCCGTTTCGTCCATCAGCGTGCGCGCATGCGGAAACAACCCTTCTTCCATGCCAACAAGGAACACTACCGGAAACTCCAGCCCCTTGGAAGAATGCAGCGTCATTAAGGTAATGGCGTCCTCGCCCAGTTCCGTATCGTCAATATCGCTTACCAGCGCAACATGCGCCAAAAAGTTTTCCAGATTATTTTCTTCTTCGGATGCCGCAAATTCCTGCGCCACGCTGATTAATTCGTGCAGGTTGTCAATGCGGCTCTGCGCCTGCGGAGTGCGCTCGTTTTCCAGTTCTTCAAGGTAGCCGGTATCGCGCAGCACGCGGTCAATCAAATCTTCAACCGGCGCTTCACCGGCAAGGTTCATCAGTTCAAAAATAATGCCTGCCAAATCGTCCAGCTTGCTTACAAAGCGGCTGCTTAAACCGTCAATCGCCGCCGCGTTGGAAACAGCCTCAAACAAGCTTACATTGTTGGTAGCGGCATAAGCCTGAATTTTTGCCAGCGAAGCATCGCCAATGCCGCGTTTCGGCACGTTGATAATGCGCAGCAGGCTCAGTGAATCGGCCGGGTTAAAAATTACGCGCAGATAGGCAATGATGTCTTTAATTTCCTTGCGCTCGTAGAATTTAAGCCCGCCTACCATATTGTAGCTGATACCGCTTTTAATCAGCATTTCTTCAAAAATACGGCTCTGCGTGTTGGTGCGGTACAAAATTGCCATATCGCCCAGCTTTTTGTTTTCGGTGCGCTGCAAATTCTGCAACTGTTCAATTACAAAGCGTGCTTCGTCACGCTCGTCCACCGCCTGAAAATAAATAATATCGGCGCCGCTCTTGTTTTCCGTCCACAAATTCTTCGGCTTGCGGCCGGTATTGTTTTCTATAACCGCATTGGCAGCGTCCAGAATAATCTGCGTGCTGCGGTAGTTCTGTTCCAGCTTAATTACTTTGGCATCGGGGTAATCCTTTTCAAAGTCCAGAATGTTTTGAATATCGGCTCCGCGCCAGCCGTAAATGCTCTGGTCGGCATCGCCCACAACGCAGATGTTGCGGTGCTTGGCAGCCAGAAACTTTGTTAAAAGATACTGCGCATGGTTGGTATCCTGATACTCGTCTACCAAAAGATAATCAAAACGGTCCTGATATTTTTCACGCACTTCTTTGTTTTCCTGCAAAAGTTTAATGGAAAGCATTAAAAGGTCGTCAAAATCAAGTGCGTTGTTTAACTGCAGTTTCTGTTCGTAACGGCTGTAAATGTCCGCCACTTTCTGCTCGTAAAAATCGCCTGCCTGGCGCGCAAAAGCCGCTGCGTCCTGCAAAGCGTTTTTGGCATTGCTGATGCGCGACAAAATGCCCGAAGGCTGAAAACGTTTATCGTCAAGGTTCATTTCCTTTAAAATCTGCTTAATCAGGTTCTGGCTGTCGGCTGTATCATAAATGGCAAAATTACCGCCGTACCCGGGCAGCTTATCTATTTCCATACGCAAAAAACGCGCACAGAAAGCGTGGAAGGTAAACAGCCACACATCCTTGGCAGCCGGGCCGCTCATATTGTTAACGCGCTCGCGCATTTCGGCGGCAGCCTTGTTGGTAAAGGTAATTGCCAAAATGCGGTACGGGCGCACGCCCTTTTGCAAAAGGTTAGCCACGCGGCAGGTAAGCACTTTGGTTTTGCCGCTGCCTGCGCCTGCCATAATCAGCATCGGCCCTTCGGTATTAATAACAGCTTCCGCCTGCTGCGGATTCAGTCCGTAAGTACAATCAACAGTCATTCTTTCCTCCATAAAACACTAACTAAATACATTCATTCTATATCAACATAACTTTATTATTATTCTCCCCTTCCTGAAATTTTCCTGCCGCTTTGCCGTAAATCTTTAATGTAATTTTCGCAAGCATTCTTTTACAATTTCATCAGTTATAACTTATAAAACCCCGTGTTAAATTCCCGCAAAATTTTACTGACCGGCAATTCACTTCTTGCGCTGCGCAAGGCAGAGTTTTATAATTATATAATGTATTTTTGTTTTGAGAGGGATTTTTTATGCAGGAAAACAAACTTACCATACGCGGCGAACTGTCGCTGCTTCTGGTTATTATCATCAACAGTCTGGGTGTTGTTTTAATGCTGCATTCCGGTTCCGGCATTTCGGCAATTTCCAGTGTGCCTTACGCCTTTGCCGATGTATTGCCGGTTATAACGCTCGGCGCGTGGACGGAGGTTTTTCAGGTTTCTCTGGTGCTCAGCCTGATGCTTTTAAGCAAACGCTTTGTGCCGGTGTACCTGTTCAGCTTCGTTGTCGGCTCGGCCTTCAGCGCCATGATTGACGTGCACGAAATGTGGATTAAGCAGCTGCCGCAGAGCCTGATGCTTGATATTATTTATTTTATCATCAGCTACATTGTTATCTGCTTTGGCGTGGCGCTTGCCAACCGCTGCCAGCTGCCAATTATACCAACCGACCTTTTTCCGCGCGAGCTTGCCGCCATTACCGGCTGGAGCTACGCACGCATTAAAATAGGTTTTGACGTTATCTGCCTTGCCATTACCGCCGCCATGACCTTTTTCTTTTTGGGCCGCGTGGACGGGCTGGGCTTCGGCACAATACTTGCCGCCTTTACCATGGGCAAGGTTATCGGCAGCATTGGCGAATACATGGATAAGCATGTAAAATTTGTTTCTTTTTTAAGCAGCAGGGCTTGACATAGAGTCCGCTTTAAGTTTTATAATAAATTACAGGTTGCAGGAGCAACCGCCTGGCTGCCGGAGCAGCCGTTAAAATTATTCTTTTAAAACATAAACCAAAGCCATGAAGGCTGTAACCGCTTCGATAAGCGGCAGTTTCTTCATGGCTTTTTTATTTGGGTGATTGTATGAAATTTTTAGCTTTGCTTGTACTTTCCGCCGCGCTTTTAACCTCTGCCTGCGGCAACAACGCCGCCCCCGACGGCGAAAAGGTATTCCGCTACGGCACGCCTGCCTACGGCATTGCCAACGAAAATGCCGGTATGGACCCGCACGAAGCCTATCAGGGCTGGAGCGCCATCCGCTACGGCGTAGGCGAAACGCTTTTTAAATTTGATGACGCCATGCAGCCTCAGCCGTGGCTGGCCGAAAAGTACGAATTTATTAACGAAAACACCGTTAAAATTACCTTAAAAGACAATATTTACTTTTCCAGCGGCAACAAAATGACAGGCGCAGCCGTTAAAGCCTGCCTGGAGGATTTAATAAGCCGCCACAACCGCGCCAGGGTTGATTTAAAAATAACGGGCATTACCGCCGAAGGGCAGACCGTAACCATTACATCGGCCGCCAAAGTGCCGGTGCTGATTAACTACCTGTGCGACCCCTACGGCTGCATTATTGACATGAGCCGCGGCACCGGCGATGATACAAAAATAAGCGGCACCGGACCCTTTATGGTAGAAAGCCTGACACCGAAAGAAGTTGTGCTGGTTAAAAACCCCGCTTACTACGGCGGCATGCCGAAAACGAACAGAATTATCGTCAGCAGCATTACCGACGGCAACACGCTGGCACTGGCGCTGCAAAACGGCGAAATTGACGCTGCGCAGGGACTGCCCTATGCTTCGCTGCCGCTTTTTAAATACAGCGCGGCTTATAAAACCAGCAGCACCGATACCTCGCGCACGTTTTTGGCAGCCTTTAATTTTAACACGCCTGCCCTGCAGGATGAACGCGTACGGCGCGCCGTTGTTATGAGCCTTGACAAGGAAACTTTCGCCAGAGTGCAGCTTATGGGCAACGGCATTGCCGCAGCCGGGCCGTTTCCGCCGAACCTGCCTTTTGGCGGCGCTAAAGTGCATGCGCCGGAATATAACCCCCAAGGCGCACGGCAGCTGCTTGCCGAAGCAGGCTGGACGGATACCGACGGCGACGGCTATGTGGATAAAGACGGCCAACCGCTGACCCTGCGCTGGCTTACTTACAGCTTCCGCCAGGAGCTGCCGCTTTTGGCAGAAGCCGCGCAAAGCTGGCTTAAAGAAACAGGCATCCGCCTTGAAATTAACCCGACGGACGGTTATGCCGACTTTCTGCGACGCGGCGAGTGGGATATTTACGCCAAAGCCTTTGTTACCGCGCCCACCGGTGACGCGCAGTATTATTTTACCACCCACGTGCTGAAGGAAAGCGCCTACAACAGCGGCAATTACTATAACCCCGATACCGAAAGCCTCATAGGGCAGCTCGGCAGCGAGTTCAGCCCCGAAAAGCGCACGGAGCTTGCGGCAGCCATCAGCCAGAAGCTGGTTGACGGCAGCGCCTTTGCCTACATTGCCCATTTTAAAATGACGCTGGTAATGAAAAGCACGGTTCATGGCTTTGCCGCGCACCCCTGCGATTATTACGAAATAACCAAGGATTTAAGCATAGATTAAAGGAGCATTATTATGAGTGAAATTTCCGCAGCAAGCATCATCCACCGCACAGACGAAAAAGAATATATAACCGGCTACTGGCAAAAATGCAGCACAGGCTTTGCCAATCTGCGCAAGGCAGAGCTGCACAGCGAAAAACAGCTTTTATGGCAGCAGGAAATTACGCGCCACCTGCCGCAGAACCGCAGTTTAAAAATTTTAGATATTGGCTGCGGCGCAGGCTTTTTTGGCATTTTGCTGGGGCAGAAGCACAGCGTTACCGGCATTGACCTGACCCTGGAAATGATTGAATCCGCCAGGGCACTTGCCGCCGCAGAACGCAGCAATGCAGAATTTATGGTTATGGACGCCGAAGCGCTGGACTTTGCGGACGCAAGTTTTGACGCTGTAATAAGCCGCAACGTAATGTGGAACCTGCCCCACCCGGAAACCGCCTACCGAGAATGGCTGCGCGTACTTAAACCGGGCGGCCTGCTTTTAAATTACGACGCCGAATATGCCCGCGCCCACCACAGCCAGAAGCTGCCTGCCAAAAACGCCCATGCGGATATTGCGCCGGAGCTTTTGGACGAATGCCACAACATTTACCACATGCTGGACATCAGCGCCTATAACCGCCCGCAGTGGGACGAAGAATTTCTGCAAAGCACCGGGCTTTGCAGCGTCAGCACGGATACCACGGTAGGCAGTCGCATTTACGCCGCCGAAGATATTTTTTACATTCCCGTGCCCATGTTCTGCGTTAAGGCCGTTAAGCTTTAAAGCCGCATAAACGCGCTGCGCACGCACGCCCCCGCAGCGCCGCACGCCAACACTTCTTCAAGCTGCGCTTTATTAAGCCCGATGCCGCCAATGGCATAAACAGGCACCGGGCTCAGCGTGCAGATTTCCTTTAAAAACGCCGGGCCGCGCGGCGGTACGCCCTGTTTGCAGCTGCTTGCGTAAATATGCCCGGCTGTTAAACATGCCGCGCCCAAAGCAAGCGCCGCCTTTGCTTCTTCCGCACTGTGTACGGAAACGCCAAAGCGCCCTGCCTGCAAACGCTCCGCCGCTGTCATTGCGGTGCATACTGTCAGCGGCAGGTGCGCTCCGTCCGCGCCGAGCGCCAGCTCCTCCCGCCAGAAGGTATGTACAATAAACTTAACGCCACAGGTTTTGCAAACTGCCTGCACCTTCTGTGCAAGCTGTGTGTATTCCGCTTCGGTTAAATCCTTTTCACGCAAAATAAGCGCTTTGGGGCGCAGTGCGCAGATTGTTTCTACCTGCTGCAAAAATGGCACGCGGCTTATTTTTCTGTCCGTAACGCAAATAAAATTTTTATACATAGCTGCCATCCGTAAGCACCGGCTGTAAGCCGGCTTTTTTTATGCTGTTAAACACCTCGTCCACGCTGCGGTTATCGTCAATTTCAAACTGCTCGTCCCCTTCGCGCTCCTGCTTGCTGTGCGTGCCGATGCCCGTGCTTACGCCTGCGGAAATTTTCGTTGCCGCAATCTGCAAAAAATTATCGCGCACTCCGGCGCCTTCGCGGCTGGAAACGGTAATGCCTGCCTGAGGCATAAACAGACGGTAAGCGCACACTGCCTGCACTAAATGCCGCAAATCAGTGCCGTTGGCTTCGGGCGGCAGTTCGTTGCCTTCCGCCGGGCGCAGGCGCGGGCACGAAAAGCTGATTTCCGCAGCCGAGTATTTGCGCTGCACCAAATATGCGTGCAGACCGCAGGCAAAAATATCTCGGCAGAAACCGCTCAGCCCCAGCAGCGGTGCAAACGCCACGCCGCGCATACCGCCTTTTAACGCGCGCTCCTGCGTGTAAAAACGGTACGGGAACACACGCTTATGCCCGGCCAGATGCAGTTTGGCGTAAGCGTCAACGTCGTAAGTTTCCTGAAATACCGTTACATAATCTGCCCCGCATTCATGCAGGTACGCGTATTCATCACTGTTCAGCGGGTATACCTCAAGCCCTACAACGGCAAAATACTTGCGCGCCAGCCTTACGGCAGAAGCAATATATTCCACTCCGCTCATGCTGCGGCTTTCGCCGGTTAAAAGTAAAATTTCACGCAGTCCGGTGGCAGCAATGGCCTGCATTTCGCGCTCCATGCCAGCTTCGTCCAGCTTTAAGCGGTTAATTTTGTTATGGCAGTTAAAGCCGCAGTACACACAGTAATTTTCGCAGTAATTGGCAAGGTACAGCGGCGTAAAAATGCTGCGTGCCGCGCCGAACCATTTAAAGGTAAGCTGCCTTGCCTGCTGCGCCATTTCTTCCAAAAACGGCAGCGCCGCCGGCGAAAGAAGCGCCGCAAAATCCTGTACCGTTTTGTGTTTGCGCATAAGCGCAGCCTTTACGTCCCGCTCCGTAAAAGCGTTAAAATCCACGCTGTCTGCCGCGTGCTGCACCTCGCGCAAAATATCCGATTCTATTACTTCCATTCCATGCAGGTAGGCCATGCAGTCCTGCGCAGCTGCCGCAAAGTTTTGTTTTTCCTTCATCAGCGTCACTCCCCTATAAAGCCTGTCAACGGGCTGCTTGCCGACGCGCGCCCCGTTACTGCGCCAAGCCCGGCAAGGTAGGCTTTGCGCCCGGCACTAATTGCCAGCTTAAACGCTTCCGCCATGGCGGGAATATCGCCGCTGGTGGCAAGGGCAGTATTGGCCATTACTGCCGCCGCGCCCATTTCCATTGCTTCGCACGCCTGCGAAGGAGAGCCGATACCGGCATCGACGATAACGGGCAGGTCAATTTCATCAATTAAAATCTGTATAAACTCTTTTGTTACCAGCCCCATGTTGCTGCCGATAGGCGCGCCAAGCGGCATTACACAGGCAGCACCGGCATTTGCCATATCGCGTGCGGCGTTTAAATCTGGGTACATATAGGGCATTACCACAAAGCCCTCTGCCGCCAAAATTTCCGTTGCCTTAATTGTTTCGTAATTATCGGGCAGCAGGTATTTGCTGTCGCGGATTACTTCTATCTTTACAAAATCACTGCCGCATACCTCGCGCGCCAGGCGGGCAATGCGCACAGCTTCCTGCGCAGTGCGTGCGCCGCTGGTGTTGGGTAAAAGCGTAATGCCTTTGGGGATATAATCTAAAATATTGGCCATGCCGCCGTCGTTTACGCGGCGCAGGGCCAGTGTTAAAATTTCCGCACCGGCGTTTTCCACCGCCGCTTTAATAAGCTCCAGAGAATATTTGCCGCTGCCTAAAATAAAGCGGCTGGTAAATTTATGCCCGCCTAAAATAAGTGCATCTTCCATTGTTATTCCTCCAATCCTAAAATAAGCGCCAGAGCAAGGTTTGCCGCATGCGCCGCACATAAGGCTGCTCTTGGTGCCGAAAGCCGTCCGCAGGTTTCTATGCCGCTTTCGCCGTCGCCGCACAAATAAAAGTTTTTGCTTATGCGCCGCGTTTTAATGGCGTTGCTACGCCCTGCGCCTGCCAGCCCGCTGCACGCAATAAGCGTTTTATCCGCATAAGCGGCAAGCAGCGCGTTTACAAGCATGGCTTTGGTTTCAGGGCTGTCCACCGCTTCGCAGATAATGCCGTCTGCTTTAAAAACAGCGGCGGCGTTTGTTTTCGTAAGTTTTATATTTTCCGTTTTAATTTTAAGCGCCGGGTTAATTGTCAAAAGCTGCTCCGCCAGCGCTTCTGTTTTAAGCCTGCCCACATCGCGCACAAAGTAATGCTGGCGGTTTAAATTGCTTTCGTCCACGCGGTCAAAATCAACAAGGTGCAGGTGTTTTACGCCCGCACGCGCCAAAAACACCGCTATGTGCGAGCCCAAACCGCCCAGTCCGGCAATACCAACTCGCACTTGCGCAAGCTGCTTTTTAAAATCATCTGCCACTGTTTCAGCCTCCTCCCACAAAGCTTACAATTTCCAGTTCGTCGCCCTCTTGTAAAACAACTGCGCTAAATTCCGCACGCGGCACAATCTGCCCGTTGCGCTCCACTGCCACCAGTTCTGCGCGGTAGTTATGCGCCGCCAAAAATTCTGCAAGCGTTATGCTGCTTTTAAGCTCAATTTCTTTTCCGTTTACGCGCATAGTTTCTCCTTTCCGCCGCAATTAAAAAAGCCCATGAAGAAGCCTGCACCCGCGGTGGTGCACCCCTTCATGAGCTTTGCTCACTCTAACGGCATATTAAATTACAACTGCCTGATATAAAGAAACGGCAAGCACCAACAAGGCACTTGCCGCTATCTGCAAACATTCCCTACGTTGGCATTATCCAAATCAGGTTTAGGGTCGAAGCGCACAGCTTCCTCTCAGCCTATCTGTAAGCTCCCCTGTTCAGTTAAATTAAGTATAAAGTTTTGCACCGCCGTTGTCAACCGCAAATTACAGCGCCAGCATTACGGCACACATTAATTTGGCACGCATAAACAGCGATTCCACATTGGCAAACTCGTCAACCGTATGGTTGCGCCCGCCTTTAACGCCCATAGCACACACGGTAGGCACGCCAACCATGGTTGTGTAGGCAGAATCGCTGCCGCCGCCAACGGTAATTGCTTTCGGGCTGCCAAAGCCTTCTTCTTCATAAACTTTTTTAACAAGCTCAAACAATTCTTTGCTGCTTTCCAGTTCTACCATCGGCTGCATTAAAGATACCGGTGTCATTTTGCAGGTTACGCCGTCAACGTAAACTTTATCATTAATTTCCTGGAATTTGGCTTTCATTGCTTCCAGCATTGCCGGGTCGGTAAAGCGCATATCCACAATCATTTTGGCATACGCCGGTGCGGAGTTATGCACAGTGCCGCCTTCGATAACACCGACGTTTAAATTAAGCCCCTTGCTCCAGTCGGTTAACGCTTCAATATCCAGAATTTTGTATGCCAGTTCTTTAATGGCGCTGCGCCCTTCTTCCGGAGCATTGCCTACATGCGCGCCGCGTCCGAAGGCTTCCATGGCAAAGCAGTACACGCCTTTGCGCGCCAGCACCAGGCTGTCATCCATAAAACCGGTTTCAAAATTAAAAGCATAAGCCGCGCCTTTGGCTTCTTCCATCATCTTACCGGCAAAATCGCTGTGCTTGTGCCCAACTTCTTCGTCGCCTGCCAAAATAACCTTAACGCCGTATTTGTCAAAACCGACGCTCTGCAAGGCCTGCAAAGCATGAATGGCCAATGTTACGCCGCCCTTCATATCCAGCGCGCCCGGGCCGTAAGCAGTGCCGTCTTTAATGGTAAATGGACGTTTTTTTGTGGTTTCCGGGTCGTCAAAAACGGTATCCAGATGGCCTGTAAAAATTACAAAAGGTTTATTTTTGCAGTCGCCAAACTCGCTTACCAGCATATTGCCTGCATTTTCGTGTTCAATAATGCGGGTTTTGCCGCCCATGCCTTCCAAAATGCCGGCAACCTTTGCCACAATAGCATCAACGCCCGGCTTATTGCCAGAGCCGCTGTCCATCATAACAAGTTCTTCCCACATTTTCATCATACCGTCACGATGTTCATCAATATAGCCAAAAGCCTTTTCTTTCATATCCAAGATTGTTCTCCTCCAGTTAGCAGGAAATGCCCATAAAATTAAGTATAATTCTTACAATAATCATCGACAGCAAAGCGTCGATAACGGGAATTGCCAAAAGCAGCGCATGGTGCTTCGGATTGGCGCCGGAAGTTAATACGCAGCGTGCAAAATGGCCAACCAGCGTGCCCATGGTAATCGTCGCCGGGAACAAAATCGTTGCCTGCGCCGCGTTAATAACGCCTTCAGCATAAAGCGAAGCAGCCGTAGCAGCACCAGCAGCCTTGGCAAAAAACGCGGAAATCAGCGCCACAATCGCCCCGCCGGGCAAACCGAACAGCGCCATAACAGGTGCAACGGCGTTGGCAATAATATCCATTAAACCGGTAATATTCAAAAACAAAATCAGCGAATAAGCCAGAACCATTGCCGGCATAATGTTTTCTGCGCCGATGTAAAAGCCTTTTTTACAACCGGACATAAATTCTTCCAGTAAAGTTTTCTTTTTAGCAGCAGCCTCAGCCATTATGCAGCACCCCCAGCTTTTTTACGTTTAAACAGCAGATAAAATCTTACAATGTTTGCGCCGACGATTTTTACGAAAATTTCCACCATAAAAATTACGCCGAAAGAAAGCAGTGAAATAGGAATCAGCGGCGCGCCGCAGTTAATGGTGTTGGCCAGCGTGCCGGAAGCAGCGTACTGGTAAGCAACGAAAATAGAACGCTCGTCGTCGGTAATTTTGCCTTCTTCAACAAGGTCGCGCGTAAGCACAGCGCCAACGTCGGTGGTGGTAAAGCTGCTGATTAACGCCAAACCTACATAACCGGGCAGGCCCATCAGCGGTTTTAAAAACGGGCGGATAATACGTTCTGCAGCAAGCAGGCCGCCCTGCGATTCAACCGCACGCACAAAGCCCAAAGCCAGAATAACGGTTGGAAACAGCGTTAAGGCAAACATAAAGCCTTCGGCAGCACCAACGCCGCCTTTGCCGATAAAGCTCAGCCCTTCGATTTTGCCGAATTTGCCTGTCAGCACCGTAAAATCAAAGGCGCTCAGCGGGCCCATATCTTTTAAAACACCCGAAAACGACAGCGCGATAACAATAAACGACAGCCAGCCGCGCCAGGTTAAATGATGCTCGTAATCTTTTTCTTCTACCGCAGTTACATCTTTTTCAGCCACAGTAATACCCCCTGATTATAATTTTAAAACCGTGCCGATAAATACTTTGGCACGCATAAACAGCGATTCCACATCGGCAAATTCATCAACCGTATGGTTTAAACCGCCTTTTACGCCAACAGCGCAAACGGTAGGTACGCCAACTTTGGTAGTGTAAGTAGCATCGCTGCCACCACCCACTAAAATCGGTTCCGGGCTGCCGAAGCCTTCTTCTTCGTAAACCGATTTATACACATCAAACAGTTTCATATTGCCGTCAAGGCGAACCATCGGCTCAAGCCCTGCTACCGGCGTCATTTTGGTAGTTACGTCTTTAATGTAAACCTTACCGGCGATAACTTCAAACTGCTCTTTCTTCTTTTCAAAATCCGCCGGGTCAAGGTAACGCACATCCACTTCCATTCTGGCATAAGCCGGAACAGCATTGGCAACCGTGCCGCCTTCAATAGTACCGACATTAATTGTTGTGCCGGTTTTCCAATCGGTTAAGGCGTCGATATCAACAGCCTTGCGCGCCAGCTCCACAATAGCATTGCGGCCGTTTTCAGGCTCGTTGCCTGCATGCACACTGCGTCCGAAGGTTTCCATAATAAAACGGTAAAACCCTTTGCGCTCTACAACTACGTTATCGTTCATAAAGCCGGTTTCAAAATCAAACGCCGCTAATGCACCCTTAAATTCTGCCATCATGGTTTCTGCCAAATCGCTGTTTTTATGCCCCGTTTCTTCGTCACCGGCAAAAACAACCTTAAAGGCATATTTGTCAAATCCGGCATTCTGCAAGGCCTGCAGCCCGTGAATGGCAAGCGTAACGCCGCCCTTCATATCCAGCGCGCCAGGGCCGTAAGCCCTGCCCTCTTTAATGGTAAACGGACGCTTTTTCGTCGTTTCCGGGTCGCTGAAAACAGTATCCAGATGCCCTGTTAAAACAATAAAAGGCCTGGTTTTGCAGTCACCAAATTCGCTTACAACGGCATTACCGGCATTTTTGTGTTCCACAATACGTGTTTTGCCACCCATATCCGTTAAAATACCTGCTACCTTGGCAACAACTTTGTCTACGCCGGGTTTATAGTCAGAGCCGCTGTCTATGCTGACAAGTTCTTCCCACATTTTCAGCATCTCACTGCGGTGCGCATCAATATACGCAAACGCATTTTCCTTAATACCCATCATTTTTCCTCCTCATAAAATTAAAATAAAACAGTATTCATCTGTCTGCGCAGACAAATACCGTTTTTTAGCAAATAGTGCATTTCAGCACTTTACTACACTAATAAAAATAGCAAAAGTTCACAATTCTGTCAAGAAAATTTTGTATAATAAAGTTTACACTTTGCGCATTTTTGTCCTTTAAAAATGATATATGCTAATTTTTTTGATGAATTGCTCCTTATTTGCCTGTTAAATTCGGGCAAAATACATCAAATTTTTATTTGATATTTTACACTTGCCGCAGGCAGATTAAATATTTTTATTTTAAGAAAACAAACTCGTTTGCACCGGATAATTCTCCGGCAAAACTGTAACCGTTAACTGTAAAATTTTTCACTTCATCAATGTACTGCACGTTTTCTTCCGCACAGCGGCGTACCATCTCGCCGCGCGCCATTTTGGCCTCCGTTGCCTTAACCTTAATTTTGCCGTTTTGCAGGCTGCCAAACACGCAGGTTACAAAACGGATTTTATCCGTAACGTAAGGCTCCACCGCTTTGCTGTACTCTTTGGAAGCCAGGTTTAAAACTTCGTTATCGTCCTTAACAAGTTCATCATACAAGTTGCTGCCCCAAAAAGCATACAGGTTCTTTGCTCCGCCGCAGGCAAACCGCGCCTGCATTTCCAGCCGGTAAGGCACAACACCGTCAAACGCGCTTAAAATTCCGTAAAACCCGCTGAGTATTTTTAGATGCCCTTCCAAATATTTTAACGCGGCTTCATCCAAAACATTTGGCGCAATATGCTGGTACTGCAAACCGTCGTAACTGAAAACGGCAGGCGTTAAATTGCGGCGCAAATCCATACGCTGCAGGCGGTTGTAATTAAGCTCAGCAATAGCGTCGTTGCACTGCCACAACTTTTGCAGGCCTTTGTAATCCAGCGTGCGCAGAGCAGTTAAAACTTCTTCAGTTTTGCTTAAAAACACCGGCAAACGTGCCGCGCCAATATCGTCATTATCAACGCGCATCTTCTTCGCCGGCGAAATTATGATTTGCATGGGTGTAGTCCTTTAGATGATTTTATTTTATATTGCTCAACTATCTTTTGCTTAACTATAACTTACCAGTGTAAAAAATTTAAAATAAGGTTAATCATTAAAGCTTTTTCTTTAGTTCCTTATCCCTCTGCCGCGCATATTTAAACACCAGCCAGAAAAACTTAACCGCCGTAAAAAACATAACCCATCCTGCCCGGCTGAACCGCGCTACAGAACGCGCTCTATTCGCTTTTAACAAATGCCCGGCAAACAACCCGGCAAGAATGAATTTGAGAAGGTTTAATTGCATGATCTACTCTGCTATAAATTATTTATTATAATTGTTTATTTTTACGATAATCTAAAATATCTTCAATCACTTCTATTTTAGCAACATCTTTACTTATAGACCATAATATAATAAGTGCAGTCAAAATACTGCTTAATACTATAAAATAACTTGCA
>OHLB01000586.1_pt1 | contig 17710 bp, 12 predicted proteins | sample 1569021 | NCBI WGS metagenome assembly OHLB01 (sample SAMEA3879592, study PRJEB24766) | human gut metagenome | biome: human-associated habitat; feature: feces | place: USA | collected 1985/1987 | reverse complement strand
GCAGATGGCGAACGAGCTTGCCGCCAAGGGGGAGCACCCGGTGTTTCTCTGCAGCCCGGAGCGGGTGCACTTTTATACCCGGCTTGGCTTTGAAAAGCTGGGGGAATATGCAAGATATGAACAAACTCCTTCAGTCAAAACCTGACGGTTTTGCCAGCTCCCTCAATGAGGGAGCCTTTGGCAGGACGGAAAAGCTTTCTGCATAAGTGAAACGTTCTGGTTTCGTCAGGAGCTCCCTCCCTGAGGGAGCTGGCGCACGAAGTGCGGCTGAAGGAGTCATTCCGACAGAAAGCCTGCGCTCTATAAAATCTATAAAATTAAGGAACCATTATAATGTCAATGCTGAACCACTTTTTCAATTACAAACCCGAAGTTCTGGCGCTGGACGAAAAGGCTATGGAGCTGTGCCAGCCCTACTTCCGCCATATGGAGGAGATCCGCGATTTTAACCAGCTCAAAATGCTGAAAGCCTTTGCGGATACCCAGATGTCCTCCACCGATATGCTGGGCACCACCGGCTACGGCCTGTGGGATACCGGCCGCGCAAAGCTGGAGCAGATTTTTGCCGAGGTGATGGGCGCAGAGGATGCCCTCGTGCGCAGCCAGTTCCAGAGCGGCACCCACACGCTGGCTGTGGCACTGTTCGGCCTGCTGCGGGCAGGGGACACCTTGCTGGCCGCCACCGGCCGCCCCTACGATACGCTGGAAGGCGTGATCGGTCTGGACGGCAAGGGCAAGGGCACCGGCACCCTGATGGATTACGGCATCCGGTACGATGAAGCTCCGCTGAAAGCCGACTTCACCCCGGATTATGACCTGATCGCCCAAAAGGCCCCCGGTGCAAAGGTGTGCCACATCCAGCGCAGCCGCGGCTATCTGCAGCGCAATGCCTTTGATCTGGAAACGATCCGAAAAATTGCGGATACCGCCCGCGCCGCAAACCCGGACATCATTATTTTTGTGGATAACTGCTACGGCGAGTTCACCCAGACGCAGGAACCCTGTCAGATGGGCGCAGACCTTGTGGTGGGCAGCCTGATCAAGAACCCCGGCGGCGGCATCGCTCCCACCGGCGGCTACATTGCGGGCCGCAAAGACCTTGTGGAGCTGTGCGCTTACCGCCTGAATGCGCCCGGTCTCGGCAAGGATCTGGGCTGCACGCTGGAAACGCCCCGTGATATGTATCTGGGCTTCTACTATGCGCCCGGCGTGGTGTGCGAGGCCATCAAGACCGCCATTTATGCGCAGTGCATGCTGGAGCTGCTGGGCAAGAATCCAGTGCCGCGCTACTGCGACGACCACAACGACATCGTCACCTGCTTTGATGCAGGCACTGCGGATGCGCTCATCGGCTTTTGTCAGGGTATTCAGGCTGCAAGTCCCGTGGACAGCTATGCCGCCCCGGAACCTTCTCCGGAGCCGGGCTATACCGACGAGGTGGTCATGGCAAGTGGCAGCTTTACACAGGGCAGCACCATCGAGCTTTCCTGCGACGGCCCGCTGCGTGAGCCGTACACCTGCTACCTGCAGGGCGGTCTGAACTTTGCTGCCAGCCGTGCAGGCGTGCTGCTGGCCATCCAGAAGGCTTATTTTAAGGGCTGAAAAGGGGAGAGTGCATGCCTGTTTTAAGTGACCGTGTGGGTACCTTCACGGATTCAGTCATCCGCCGCATGACCCGCATCAACAATCAGTACGACTCCATCAACCTCTCGCAGGGATTTCCGGATTTTGACCCGCCGAAGCAGCTGCTGGACGCTCTGGCCGAAACGGCTTACAAAGGCCCGCACCAGTACGCTGTGACCTTTGGCGCGCAAAACTTCCGCGAGGCGCTGGCAAAAAAGACCAGCCCTGCCCTGCACCACGAAGTAGACCCCAACACCGAGATCTGTGTGACTTGCGGCGGCACTGAGGCCATGATGGCCGCCATGATGACCATCTGCAACCCCGGCGACAAGGTGATGATCTTCTCACCGTTCTACGAGAACTACGGTGCCGATGCCATTCTTTCGGGCGCGGAACCCATCTATATCCCGCTGGTGCCGCCCACCTATGAGTTTGATATCAGCCTGATCGAAAAGGGCTTTGCCGAGGGTGCTAAGGCGCTGATCCTGTGCAACCCCTCCAATCCCTGCGGCAAGGTGTTCCGCCGCGACGAGCTGGAAGCCATTGCAAAGCTGGCCATCCAGTACGATGCCTTTGTGGTGACGGATGAGGTGTACGAGCATATCATCTATGCGCCGGCAGAGCATATCTGCATGGCAAGCCTGCCCGGCATGTTTGAGCACACCATCACCTGCAACTCGCTCTCCAAGACTTACTCCATCACGGGCTGGCGTCTGGGCTATCTGATCGGACCCGCAGAGGTCATTGAGGGCGCGCGCAAGGTGCACGACTTCCTCACTGTGGGTGCGGCTGCACCCTTGCAGGAGGCTGCTGTGGCCGGTTTGGAGATGCCCGCCAGCTATTACGAAAAGCTGCAGGCCCTTTACACCGAAAAGCGCGATCATTTTCTGGCCGGGCTGGACCGTGTGGGGCTGAAGCACAATGTTCCGCAGGGCACCTATTTTGTGATGATCGATATTTCCGATTTTCTGGCGCTGCCCAAGTTCAAGGGCTGGACCGACCTGCAGTTCTGTGAGTGGATGATCCGGGAAGTGGGCGTGGCCGCTGTGCCTGGCTCCAGCTTCTTCCGGGAGCCGGTGAACCACCTGATCCGGATGCACTTTGCCCGCGGCACCGATGTGCTGGACGAAGCCGTCCGCCGGCTGGAAAAGCTGCAGGCTTTACTGAAATAAAAGCAAAACAAAAAACAACAGCGCCGCAGGAAGTTTCCTGCGGCGCTGTCTCTTTCCCGATACTCTATACACGATTCATCACACGGCGTGGCGCTGCACGGTGGGCATTGGCTCCACAAGAGCGGGATGCATCCCCTCGCGGTAGTCCAGGTCGCCCTGATCCATACCGCGCAGCAAGACCTCGGCGGTGGCAATGTTGGTGGCAATGGGTACGCTGTGCATATCGCACAGGCGGAGCAGATTCTGCTCGGTGATGCTGGCGGCATCCGCTTTCAGCGGGTCACGGAAGAACAACACCAGATCCACTTCGTCGCACGCAATGCGGGAAGTGATCTGCTGCACACCGCCCAAGCGCCCGGAGAGATAACAGTGCACGGGCAGGCCGGTAGTCTGCGCCAGCATCCGTCCGGTGGTGCCGGTAGCAATGACTGTGTTTTTGGACAAAATGGCGCTGTAAGCAGTGCAGAACTGCAGTGCAAGCTCTTTGCGGGAATCGTGTGCAAGAATGGCGATCGTCATATTGCTCTCTCCTTTGTTCCAAGTATAGTGTTGTGTGTGACGAACAACTTTCTCATTGGAAAGTGAAATGAAGTGAAATCGTTATCAAGTTTTCCAATATAGTTTTACCGCATCGAAATAGGGGTTGTCAAGGGGGGCTTGTACTTTTTACAAAACAAAATGGAGAAAGTAAGACTATATCTTTGTGAGAAGTGCAGAAAACTGGGATACAATCATCCATATCAATGAGCGAACAGGAAAGGCAGATTGAAAGCATAATTCAGTTTTTGTCTTTGCTGAAAGAACATTTCATGGGAATAAAACAAAAATACAGGCTGGCGCAAATCGCACCAGCCTGTTTCGGAAAAAGCTTTTCAGTTTCGTTTCTAAATTATGAATATTATGGAGAAAACGCTCACTCCCGATTTCCGCACTGGAAAGGTGGGTTCAGCGGGCTTTAGCGGATCTGACCATTGCCGTGGATGATATACTTGTAGCCGCACAGCTCGGCCAGTCCCATGGGGCCGCGGGCGTGGAGTTTCTGGGTGGAAATGCCCATTTCACATCCAAGGCCGAATTCACCGCCATCCGTAAAGCGGGTGGAACAGTTCACATACACGGCGGCGCTGTCCACTGCGGCAGTGAACAGATCGGCATGGGCCTGTGTCTGGGTCAGGATGGCCTCGCTGTGGCCGGTGGAGTGCTCAGCAATATGCTCGATGGCCTCCTCCACGCTGTCCACGACCTTGACCGCGAGGATGTAGTCCAGAAATTCGGTGTCAAAGTCCTTATCTCCGGCAGGGGTGCCGGAGATAATGGCGGCTGCGCGCTTATCAAGACGAAGCTCTACCGGATGCAGACCCTTTGCAATGCGGTCCGGGCCAAGCCGCTGGGCCAGACGGAGAAGAAACTCCCCGGCAATGGCAGAGTGCACAAGGCACACCTCCTCGGCGTTGCACACGCTGGGGCGGCTGGCTTTTGCGTTCTCGATGATGTCCAGAGCTTTGTCCAGATCGGCGGTGTCGTCTACGTACACATGGCAGATGCCGGTGCCGGTCTGGATGCAGGGAACCTTGGCGTTCTGAACGCAGGCACGGATCAACCCGGCACCGCCGCGCGGGATCAGCAGATCCACATAGCCTACAGCGGTCATCAGAGCATTGGCAGAAGCGTGGGTGGTGTCCTCGATCAGGCAGACCGCTGTCTCGGGCAGACCGGCTTTTTTCAGGCCCTGCCGCAGAACGGTGACGATAGCGTTGGCACTGCGCCAGGCCTCCTTGCCGCAGCGCAGGATACAGGCATTGCCGCTCTTGATGGCAAGGGCAGTGGCATCGCTGGTCACATTGGGGCGGCTCTCGTAGATAATGGCGATCACACCCATGGGCACAGCCGTCTTTTCAATGACAAGCCCGTTGGGGCGCTCCACCCGGTTCAGCACCCGGCCCACCGGGTCGGGCAGAGCGGCAACCTCGCGGATGCCCTGCGCCATGGCTTCAATGCGCGGTGCGGTCAGGGCCAGACGGTCCAGCATCACATCGCTGATGTGCCCCTTGGCCGCAGCCATGTCCTCAGCGTTGGCAGCAAGGATGGCCGCCTGATCGTCTGCGCTGCACAGCGCATCTGCCATGCCCAGCAGGGCCGCGTTGCGGGCGGTGTTATCGGCCAGCGCAAGGGCACTTTTGGCGCTGCGGGCGGCTTCCAGAATTTCCTGTGTGGTCATGTGTTCAGTCCTCCTTGCGGGCCGCAAAGCGGGTGCCTGCGGATCTGCCTGCGGCAATGTCGTACAAAAGCTCCGGGTGTGCGCCGTTGGCAATGACCATATCGGCACCGCTGCCCGTTACCATGCGGGCAGCGCGCAGCTTGGTGGCCATGCCGCCGGTGCCAAGGGCCGAACCGGCACCATCGGCCAGAGCCATCACCTCGGGGGTGATCTCCTCTACCAGCGGGATGAGCTTTGCATCCGTGTGGGTGTGGGGATTGGCGGTGTACAGGCCGTCGATGTCACTCAGCAGCACCAACAGGTCAGCCTTGGCGCAGCAGGCCACGATGGCCGCCAGCGTGTCGTTGTCGCCAATGGAGGTGATCTCATCGGTGGCAACGGTGTCGTTTTCGTTGATGATGGGCAGGGCACCCAGCTCCAGCAGGCGGGACAGGGTGTTCTGAAAGTTCACGCGCCGTTCGGTGTGCTCCACGTCCACGCCGGTGAGCAGAATCTGCGCCACGGTGTGATTGTAGGCGTTGAACAGCCGGTCGTAGGTGTACATCAGCTCACACTGGCCCACAGCGGCGCAGGCCTGCTTGGTGGTGGTGTCCTTTGGGCGGGTTGGCAGTGAGAGCTTGCCCACGCCCATGCCAATGGCACCGGAGGACACCAGAATGACCTCATGGCCCTCGTTTTTCAGGTCGCTGAGCACCTTGACCAGCTGTTCCGTGTGGCGGATGTTCAGCCGTCCGGTGGCGTATGCCAGAGTAGAAGTGCCTACTTTTACAACGATGCGCATGATATCCTTAACCCTTTCCCATTTCCTTTGTCTTATTGTACGAGGCGATCACGGCATCCATCACCGCACCGCGCAGGCCGTGCTCTTCCAGCACGCGCACGCCCTGAATGGTGCTGCCGCCGGGGCTGCACACAGCATCCTTGAGTTCGCCGGGATGCTTTCCGCTTTCCAGCACCAGCTTTGCGCTGCCCAGAACCATCTGCGCGGCATATTCCTGCGCTTTGGCGCGGGGCAGGCCGCAGGCCACGCCGCCATCAGCCAGAGCCTCAATAAACTGGTACACCCATGCCGGGCCGCAGCCGGAAACGCAGCTGGCGGCATCGATCAGACTTTCCGGCACGGCGTCCAGACGGCCCGCAGGAGCCATGATCCTGAGGAAGGCTTCTTCTTCCTCAGCGGTGACATTGCTGGAACAGTACTGGATCATACCCTCGCCCACAGAAGCCGGGGTGTTGGGCATGATGCGGATCACAGGAAAGTCCTCACCGGCCATCTCCTGAATACGGGCGATCGAAAGGCCCGCCGCCATGCTGCACAGCACAAAACGGCTGGGGCGCTCGTCAAAGGTGAATTTGAGCGGCTGGAGCAGAGCTTCCATCATCTGGGGCTTTACTGCCAGAAAAATCAGGTCGCAGTCACCGGCCACCTCGGCATTGGTGGCTGTTTTGCAGCCCAGTTCTTTGGCCAGTGCCTGTGCCTTGGCCGCAGTGCGGTTTGCCAGAAAAACCTTCTTAGGGTCAACAGCTTTGCAAACGGCACGGGCGATGGCTCCACCCATGTTGCCGCAGCCCAGAAAACCAATGGTATCCATCATAGTTTGTACCCTCCCTCAAAACGGCACTTCAATCACAGCCGTCTGCTCCCATTCTAAGCGTAGAGGAATATAAAATCAAGGGCCTTTTCCGCTTTTTTGCCGGAAGAAGCCGCTTTTGCAGGCATTGCGCACCGCCGGAAGGGGTTTGGGGGATGAGAAACGGCTTTTGAAGCGAGAAACTGCCGGAGTGAAAACGCAGGAAGATTCTTTGTTTACAAAATGGACAGAATCAATGCTTGCAATCGGAACGACTTTTGCGGTATTATAATGTACGAAGCTGCCAATCGCCGTACGCAGCGGGAAAAATTTCTACGGTCGGGAAAGGAAGGTTTTTGTGTCACAAACAACGAAGCGGGCACTGGAAGCATCGCTGAAAAAGCTGCTGCTGGAAAAGCCCCTCAATAAGATCACAATCAACGATATCACTGAGGACTGCGGCGTGAACCGCATGACCTTCTACTACCACTTTAAGGATATTTACGATCTGGTGGACTGGATCCTGACGGAAGATGCAATCAAGGCGATGGAAGGCTGCCAGAGCTTTGATACATGGACCGAAGCATTTCTGGACATCCTGCACCAGATCCGGGATAACAAAGCACTGGTACTGAACGTATACCGCTCTGTGGGGCGTGAACAGGTGGAGCAGTATCTGTACAAGCTTCTGGACCCCATGCTGAAGGAATTTGCGGATCGCGAATGCCGCGACATCACCGTGCAGGACGATGACAAGCAGTTTGTGGTGGATTTTTACAAATATGCGCTGGTGGGCGTGGTGCTGGAATGGATCCGCCGGGATATGAAGACCGAGCCTGCTGTGATGGTAGAACGTATGGGACGGATGCTGCAGGGCGATCTGCGCCGCGCGTTATGCCGCCTTGCCAGCAATAAGATCCATCTGGAACAGGACGGTTGAACCGGAAGAACGACAAAATTTTATCATAATCCGCGCCGTGATGGGTTTTCTATCACGGCGCTTTTTCTGTTTATGGTAACTTGTGGGATAGAATGGTAGAGTAATGGCATAGAAATAGAAAAAGAGATTTCCGAAAAATACCGTTTGGAGGAAAAGGATAATGAATACTTCTGTTGAGAGCCTGACTCATAAAATGCAGCGTGCTGCCGTTGGCAAAATGGTGGACGTGGTGCTTTCTCATGCCGATAAAGACCGTCAGAAAACCGTGGGACAGCTGGTGGATGTCGCAAAGCAGTTCTATGGCAGTTCGTTCAGCGATGAAGCCTACGAACACGCCAGACAGACCCTGACCGACCCCGACAGCAAGTGGTCCAAGCTCATCAACTGTGTGCTGGATCAGACCGACCCCAACGTGGCCCGCACCATGGCGCTGAATCTGGGCTACGAGGCTTTCTTCCGCGGCACCAAGACCATCCGCGAGAACCGCGTGAAGTATCAGTGCAACATCCCCTGGCTGATCCTGTTCGACCCCACTTCCGCCTGCAATATGCACTGCGTGGGCTGCTGGGCCGGTGAATACGGTCACAAGAATAACCTCAGCTTTGAGGATATGGACAAGATCGTTACCGAGGGCAAGGAGCTGGGCGTGTACCTGTACATGCTGACCGGCGGCGAGCCGCTGGTGCGTAAGGCTGATATCCTGAAGCTGGCGGAGAAGCACAACGATGTGCAGTTTGCCATCTACACCAACTCCACCCTCATCGATGAGCCGTTCTGCAAAGAGGTGGTGCGTCTGGGTAACATTGCTTTCATGCTGTCCATCGAGGGCACCCCGGAGACCAACGATGCCCGCCGCGGTGAGGGGCACTATGCCGCTGTTATGCATGCTATGGATCTGCTGAAGGAGCACGGCATCGTGTTCGGCACGTCCATCTGCTACACCCGCGATAACATCGAAGCTGTTACTAACGATAAGTTCATGCGTTTCCTGTGTGAGAAGGGCGCACACTTCGGCTTCTACTTCCACTACATGCCCGTGGGCAACGAGGCAGCACCGGAACTGATGCCTACCCCGGAGCAGCGCAAATATATGATCGACCGCATCCGCTATCTGCGCTCGGAAGAGTGCGATATCCCGTTCTACCCGATGGACTTCCAGAACGATGGTGAGTTTGTGGGCGGCTGTATTGCCGGCGGACGCAACTACTTCCACATCAACTCTGCCGGTGATGCAGAGCCGTGCGTGTTCATCCACTACTCCAATGCCAATATCCACGACCAGAGCATTCTGGAAATTCTGCACAGCCCGCTGTTCATGGCTTATCACAACGGCCAGCCCTTCAACAAGAACCATCTGCGTCCCTGCCCGATGCTGGAAAACCCCGAACTGCTGCAGAAGATGGTGCACGAGACCGGTGCCCACAGCACCGACCTGCAGTCGCCGGAGAGCGTGGAGCACCTGTGCGAGAAGTGCAAGAACTATGCAGCCAACTGGCAGCCCACGGCGGACGAGATCTGGTCCCACACCAAGATCCGCGAGAGCCGCTACGAGAACTACAAGGACTGGAAGCCCTCGCAGCCCATTGAAAAGTAACGAAGGCAGACATCATAATGCAAACAAAGCCCAGGCGTTCCATTGAAGTGCGCTCCGTCAAGTAGACAGAGAAATAATATAAGTTTTTGTTCGCCGTTTCCACAAGGAAACGGCGAATTTTTTGTGCAAAAAGTGATTGTTCTTTCTTGATATAAAAATACCCCCCAGAGTACGCAGAGTTTTTGTTTTACTCTGTCTACTCTAGGGGGAGCATATCACACTCAGAGAGGGTCTTACTGTTTCATGAAAGAGTGGTTTTGAAAATTACCAGAACCAGTAGCGCTTTTTCAGCACAACATATGCAATGCCGATCAGAACCACTACAACACCACCGGCAATGAAGAAGGTCCAGTTGATATTGGCAAATTTCAGGTTCTGGTTGGTCAGCAGATAACGGCCTGCAGTATCGGCAGTGATGATGCCGTCGGTGTAGCTGTTCAGGTACTGCCACTTGTTGGAGACGGCGTTGTACAGATACAGGCGGGTATAGGTGCTCACATCCAGATCGATGCGCACCGAGCAGGGAAGAGCCTTGCCCTTGTCCAGCTCAAACTCGATGCCCTGATCGGACTCAGTCAGGATGAGCATGGTGTCCAGCTCACTGGTGGTGCTCTTGACACCGCTGCCTGCAATCTGCATGGTGTAGCCATCGCCCACCACGCACAGGGTCTTGCCGGTGGTGCGCAGCGCATTGAGGATATCACCGGTCACGGTAGGCACCTCGGCCTGTGTGAAAACGATCTCGTTGTCCTCACTGTCCTGAATGGCCTGCACAACGGGATCGATCTCGATGGGAGCATCGTTATCCGGTTTGGTGGAGCTGCTGTCCGAAGAATTATCGGAAGAAGATGCAGCCGAACGGTTGACGATGACCGTGACCATGGCGGATGCAGTGCCGTTGGAAACGGTAATGGAAGTAGCGCCGGTGCCCACAGCCGTGATCACGCCGCTGGGGCTGACCGTGGCAATGTTGCTGTTGGCGGACTTATAGGTGAACTTCTGGGAAGCGGAAGAAGGCTTGACACTGGCGGTCAGGGTGCGGGTGGCACCGGGCTTGAGCACAACGTAGGAAGGATTCACCGTGACGACCTGACCGCTGTTGGAAGAACCAGTGCTGGCGGTGCCGGTGCTGGAGTTGGGAATACTCATGACCGTGACATTGGTGGTAGCAGTCACCGAACCGCAGGTAGCGGTAATGGTGGCGGTGCCGGGGGCAATGCCGGTAACACGGCCGAAATTGTTCACCGTGGCGACCTTCTCATTGGAAGAGGTCAGGGCGACGGTGGCATAGTTGGAAGCCGAAGTAGGCCGCACCTGCAGCTGTGCCGAGACCGAGTTGCCAACATAGATGGTGTTGGAGGAAAGGGAAAGGTCCATCTCGGTAACGATCATGGAAGAATCCATGGAGACAACGATGGTGTAGGCACAGATCTGGTTGCCTGCGGCAGCGGTGATGCGGGTGGTGCCTACGCCCACAGCCTGCACGACACCGGAGTTGCTCACGGTCAGGATGGAAGTATCGTCCGAGATAAAGACAACCGAGTCGGTAGAGTTGCGCGGACGCACCACAGGAGACAGCTGCTGAGAGGAACCCAGCAGCATGTTGGCGGTATAGCTGCCGGCCTCAATGCTTTCGGCAGGCACGTCCTGATCCCACGGCATGGCAACGCCGCTCAGGGCAAGGCCGGAGACAGGGCTTGCTGCGGCCGCAGACACAGCTGTGCCGCAGGCCAGCAGGCAGAGCGCTGCCGCACAGACGGCCAGTTTTTTTGCGGTTGATTTCATAGTAAGTGTACCTCTTTGGGTGATATAACGGCGGCTGGCAGTCAGCACAGCTCCGGTTTAGCGGAACAGAACGCCCAGGGCTTCCATTGCGTACTCGAAATAGGTGACCTGATCGTACTCCACGCGGGCAGTAACGCTCATGCCGTTGGAAAGATCCACCTTGTCGCCGCTGCGGCTCACCACATAAGTGGCATCGGGCTTAATGGTCATCTTATAGTAGGAAGCGTTGGAGCTGGCCGTCACGTCACTGTCAATGGCCGTTACAGTGCCGGTCAGGGTGCCATAGGAATACTCCGAAAGGCCGGTAATGGCGATCTTGCACGGGTCACCCACATGAAGCAGCGGGCGGTCATTCACGGTGACCATGGCAACGATCTCCAGATCGTCGTTCTCGCTGGCAACAGTGGCCAGCGGGGAGCCTGCGCTCAGCACCATGCCCTCTTTGTAAGGAGTATCCATGTGGATCACACCGGAGGTGGGGGCGTAGATGTAGTAATCGTTGGCACCGGTGTTCAAGGCATCGAGCTGAGCCTGAACGTTGTCCACGTTGCTCTGTGCGCTGGTAATGCTCTGGGAGATGGACTGCATGGTGGAGTAGTACAGAGCTTCTACTTCGCTCTGGCTCTGCTCCATCATGGTCTTGATCTGAGCATCGGAGTAACCGGCAGCCTGATAGGCCGTGGCATCAAAGGTCTTCTGAGAGACCTGGCTCTTGTAGGTCTCGTACTGATAGTAGTAGGGCTGATCTTCGGGGTTTGTCTCGCTGAAGTAGTTGGTATCATCCTGCACGCACTGCAGCAGTTTGTTGTACTGGTCCAGCTGGGTCTGGTAGATCTTGAGCTGGCTTTCCAGGTTATCCTGCTGCATGTCGATATCCGTGCTCTTGATGTGGGCCACGAGGTCGCCCTCGTTCACATAGCTGCCCTCCGAAATATACATCTCGGTAATGGAGCCGGAATAACTGGACATGATATAGGTTTTATTGCTGGCCTGAACGGTGCCTGCGTTCTGGCTGACATAAATGCGGTTGGTATGGGTGCTCCACACCACCAGAAACAGCATGAAGATGCCCACCAGAATGACAAAAGCGTAGCCATAAGGCGGCAGCTTTTTTTCCATCATGATGCGGCGGTCCTGCAGATCCGAAAGGTTCTGAACTTTAATCGTCATAATTACTTGGTCTCCATAAAGACATCGACCACGGCATCATCCTCGTCCTGATTGACATAGATGGTATAGGAGGTGCCGGTCAGTTTCTGCTCATTCTCAAAAGCGTGGACCTGCAGCTTGTAGGAAGCCAGCTGGCTTTCGGGCATGGGGCCGGTGTAGTGGGCATACAGGCAGTTCTTCACGCGCAGAACAGCATCCATATGGTAGTCCTGCTCCATCTGGCCGATGAACTGGGTAGCCTGCTGCATCATGTACAGGTGCATCTGACGATCCTCACCAACCACCATGGCCTGCACAATGGGGCCAATGGGCTGTGCGTTGTTGCTCTTGATAAAGTTGTGCATCTGGGTCAGCACCACGGGCAGACTGGCCATCTCTTCCGGATGGATCTCACGGGAGAGCACATTGGTGAGCTTCAGGGTCTTGTTCTCGGCTACTTTGATCTCTTTCATGTTGAATACCTCGGTTCCTTTTCAGATTTACCTCAGAAGAGGCAGTAATAGGCAATCGAGAAAGGGGAGAAAACCGCTGCAGAGAGCAGCTTCCTCTCCGCTCCCGATCGCCTACTACTTATAAAAGTAATAGGGATCTTGCAAATAAAATGTGCCCGGAGGCATTTTGCCTCCGGGCACACCATAGTGAGGCATAGTTACCTGAGCAGGCGGGGCCTGTTCAGGATAACACCATCTACTTCTACTAAACAGAAAGTCTTTCTAGCTCTTTTTATCTGACACAGCAAAACTATGTCAAATCAAGCTATCCATCATGAATGACTCCCTTTCATATGTAACCGGGTACGCACCCGGCTGCAACACATCAATAGGTGATCGACTCACCGTCGTCATCCTCTTCCACCACGGCCTGCATGACAGACTGCTTGGGCTCTGCCTTTTTGCTGCGGTAGATACCCTGCTGCATGTTCCACAGCTCGTAGTACTTGCCTTCCTTGGCAAGCAGCTCATCGTGCGTGCCGCGTTCCACGATCTTGCCGTGATCCATCACAAGGATCAGATCACAGTCACGAACGGTGGACAGGCGGTGAGCTACGATCAGCATGGAACGATCTGCAAGCTGATCGTAGATCATGTTGAAGATCAGATTTTCCGTAGCAAAGTCCAGATTACTGGTGGATTCATCCAGAATGTAGAGGTTGGAATCTTTCAGGAAAGCGCGTGCCAGCGCAATGCGCTGCTTTTCACCGCCGGACAGGCCGTTGCCTGCTTCTTCCAGATAGGTGTTATACTGCAGGGGCAGATGACGGATAAAGTCGTGAGCATCTGCCTTCTTGGCAGCTTCCTTGACTTCGTCCATCGTAGCGTCCATACGGGAAACGCGGATGTTATCATAAATGGTCTTGCTGAACAGCTCAACGTTCTGCGGCACATAAGAAATTGCGCGGCGGACAGAATCATTGGTGTATTCAGCCAGATTCACACCGTTCAAGTCGATCTCGCCATCTTCCGGCTCATAATACTTGAGCAGAAGCTTGGTGATCGTGGATTTGCCGCTGCCGCTGCTGCCCACCAGCGCGACCTTTTTACCGGCCGGAATGGTAAAACTGATGTGATCCAGTGCAGGGGCGCGGTTGCCATAACGGAAAGTGACATCCTTAAACTCGATATCGCCCTCCACCTTGTCCAGATCGGTGCGGTCTTCGTCGCCGACCGTCTCGGAGGGATAATCCATGATCTCGCCCAGACGCTTCATGGAAATGCTGGCCTCCTGAATCTGCATCTGCAGACCGATCAAGTTGCTCAGCGGGGAAGTAAAGTAAGAGGACAGCGTGCTGAAGGCCATGAATCCGCCCAGTGTCATCTCCCCCTTCAGAACCTGACTGATACCCACATAGGTGGTCAGCATGCTGAAACCGGTGGAAATGAAGGAGGAAATCAGGCCCTGCGTGGTGCTGATCTTGCTGGAGCGCAGGCTGATCTTCAGGCTCTTGATGTACTCACGCTCGAGGTTCTCCATTTCGGTATCCTCGTTGGCGTTGCACTTGACCGTCTCAATGCCGCGCAGGCTTTCGATCATCTGGCTGTTCAGTGCAGCGGACTGCACCATGGTCTCTTCGTTGATCTTTTTGTAAGGCTGCTTGTAGATCAGCACCAGCAGAATGCTGACCAGAGCCATGAACAGCGAGATCGAGAAGAGCATCGCATTCATGCGGAACAGGATGATACCGGTAATAATGGCCATCGAGATATCCATGATCAGGCTCAGCGCAATGCTGGTAAAGATGGATTTGATGGTGTTTGCATCCGAATAACGGGTGGTGATATCACCAGTCTTGCGGGTGGCAAAGAACTTCATGGGCAGACGGAAGATATGCCCGAAGTAACCCAGCATCAGCGGAATATCGATCTTGATGGATAGGTGGATCAGAACCCACTGCCGGACAAAGCCTACCAGCGTATTGGTGATGCTGACCATGCTGAACACAAGGATCAGCGTGACCAGCAGATTGTCTAGGCCATATGGCAAGACCTCGTCCATCAGGATCTTGTTGAACATGGAGGAGGCAATGCCCAGGATCGTAACGATTAGAGAACTCAGGATCGCATAGGCAAAGAGCTTTTTCTGGGGCAGCAACAGGTCGACGTAACGCTTGAACATGCCGCCCTTTTCGATCTTACCACCCTTGAACTCCGAGGTAGGGTTCATCAGCAGCAGAACACCGGTAAAATTCTTGTAGAACTCATCCAGAGAGATCTTTTTCAGCTCGCTGCCGGGGTCGCCAATCACGACATAATCCTTGCACTTGTGTTTTTTGCCGTTCTTCTCATCTTCCTTGGCGGCTTCGGCTTCTTTCAGCATGTGCCGACGACGCTCACCGTCATCTTTGATGGTGGTCTTTTTAAAGACGACCACAAAGTGGGCCAGACCCTGATCGGTGATGACCTGCGCAATGCAGGGCAGCGAGAAATCGCTGAGGAAATTTTCACGGTCTACGCGAACCGCTGCAGTGGTGAAACCCAACTCATTAGCGGCTTTCTGCAAACCAACAAGGTTCGTGCCTTTCAGGTCGGTACCCATCATATCGCGCAGGCGGGTGATGGTAACTTCCTTTTTGTAATGGAGGCACACCATTGCGAGGCAGGCAGCCGCACAGTCAGTAGTGTCGTGCTGCCGGACATAGGTATAACGCATAGATGCTTCCTTTGATCATATACAAATTTATTCAAACAGCGGCAGGCGTTTTGAAGAAGCGGCCTGCCGCAGATCTGACAACGTGAAAAGAGCCGGAGCCTGAAACAACAGCACAGAGACCGGTGCTTTGTCCTGTCCTGCGGAGAACCATGACAAAACACCGGTCGGCTGCTATCAAAAGAAGGGAGCACCTACCCTTTGATCTGTGTGCCGGACTTTGGAAAAACAGATACAAATTCCCAAAGCTTATAAGCAGTATACCACAATGTGACATCTTCTTCAAGTAGTCAAATTTTAAGAAATCATTATGCTTGATGCTTTTTTCGCATGAATGCTGTGTTTTTGGGACAGAGAAGCCCAAAAACAGAGGAGAAACACGACTGCATGGCTGTACAGAAAAAGGGTGTAGTATGGGACAAACAAAAAAGGCAATGTTCTGTGGAACATTGCCTTTTCTTCTGGCGCCTCTTGCCTGACTCGAACAGGCGACACCCTGATTAACAGTCAGGTGCTCTAACCGACTGAGCTAAAGAGGCAGATCACATTTGTGACTGCGAGAGATATTATACCGCATAAGAATGCCTTTTGCAAGCCTTTTTTTAAAAAATGAATCATTTTTGGCAAAATAAAACCGTCCTGCAGTGTTTTGAAACGCTGCAGGACGGTAAAGTACATATTATAAAAGAAGGAAAGGCTTATTTCAGCTTACTCTTGGCCTTCATGCGCTGCTCGTGGTTCAGGATCTGCTTGCGGATGCGCAGATTTTCAGGAGTGACCTCCAGCAGCTCGTCCTGTGCAAGGAATTCCAGGCAGCCTTCCAGGCTGAGCTTGCTAATGGGGATCAGGCGCAGAGCATCATCGGAGCCGGATGCACGGGTGTTGGTCAGGTGCTTGGTCTTGCAGACGTTGACATCCACGTCCTCGCCGGAAGCGGTGTAGCCAATGACCATGCCCTCGTAGACCTTCTCACCAGCGCCCACCAGAAGGGTGCCGCGCTGCTGAGCATTGAACAGACCGTAGGTGACAGCCTCGCCGGTCTCAAAGCTGACCAGAGAACCGGTGGAGCGGTTGGCAATCATGCCAGCCCAGACATCGTAACCGTCGAAGATCTGGTTGATGATGCCTTCGCCGTGGGTATCGGTCAGGAACTGGTTGCGGTAGCCGAACAGACCGCGGCTGGGCATACGGAACTCCAGACGCACACGGTCGGTGCCCAGAGATTCCATCTGCTGCAGGATAGCCTTGCGCTGGCCCAGACCGGTCATGACAGCGCCCTGATACTGGGTGGGCACATCGATGACGACATGCTCCATAGGCTCATAGGTCTTGCCGTCGATGACCTTGGTCAGAACGTGCGGGGGAGAGACCTGCAGCTCATAACCTTCACGGCGCATGGTCTCGATCAGGATGGACAGGTGCATCTCACCACGGCCCATAACGCGGAAGGAATCGGTGGTGGCGGAATCCTCCACCTTCAAAGCGACATCCTTCAGCAGCTCCTTCTGCAAACGGTCGCGGATCTGGCGGCTGGTGACGTATTTGCCCTCACGGCCGGCCAGCGGGCTGTCGTTGACGGAGAAGGTCATTTCAACGGTAGGATCGTTGATCTTCACGAAGGGCAGCGGCTCCACATTGGAGGGGCTGCACAGGGTATTGCCGATGGTCACGTCGGGCAGGCCAGAGAATGCCACGATATCGCCGGCGGTGATGTTATCGCACGGCTGACGGCCATTGGCCTGGAAGTCGTACAGCTTGGTCAGACGGCCGCGCATCTTCAGGTCGGGGTTGTGCCAGTCGCACACGACCACTTCCTCGCCCACCTTGGCAACGCCGTTCTGGATGCGGCCAATGCCGATGCGGCCCACGAAGTCGTTATAGTCCACAGAGGACACCAGCATCTGGAAGGGAGCCTCGGGGTCGCCCTCAGGCGGCTTGATGGTGCTCAGCAGAGTATCGAACAGAGGGATCAGGTCGGTGCCGGGCACATCCGGGTCCAGGCTTGCGGTGCCATCACGGCCGCAGCAGAACAGCATGGGGCAGTCCAGCTGCTCATCGGTAGCGCCCAGATCCATCAGCAGGTACAGAACTTCGTCGATGACTTCCTTGATGCGGGCATCGGGGCGGTCGATCTTGTTGATGGCCACCACCAGACTCAGGTTCTGCTGCAGAGCCTTCTGCAGCACAAAACGGGTCTGGGGCATGCAGCCCTCGGCGGCATCCACCAGCAGCAGAACGCCGTTGACCATCTTCAGCACGCGCTCCACCTCGCCGCCAAAGTCGGCATGGCCCGGAGTATCGACAATATTGATCTTGACACCCTTGTAGGTGCAGGAGCAGTTCTTGGCCAGAATGGTAATGCCACGCTCACGCTCGATATCGCCGCTGTCCATGACGCGCTCAGCCACGACCTGATTATCGCGGAATGCGCCGCTCTGACGCAGCATTGCGTCCACCAGGGTGGTCTTGCCGTGGTCAACGTGAGCGATAATG
>OHLB01000585.1_pt1 | contig 17737 bp, 16 predicted proteins | sample 1569021 | NCBI WGS metagenome assembly OHLB01 (sample SAMEA3879592, study PRJEB24766) | human gut metagenome | biome: human-associated habitat; feature: feces | place: USA | collected 1985/1987 | reverse complement strand
GTTTTTTAGTTTTTAGACTTTTTATACAATATATTGAGTTATTAAAAATTGGTAAAATAAAATGTTACAAATTGTAAGAATTTAAAGTGGCATTTCTAACGATTTTACAAAAATATACTTTCTCACACTAAATCGCTAAAGAATATAACCACAAGATATAGTGTAACCGTTTTGTAACCATACCACAATGTTAAAAACGTTTGTGCATATTATACAAAATCTTATCTTCGGAAATATTGACACATTATGCATTTGTCACTATAATGGCAATCGCTCGAGGAAATAATAACGGTGAAGCAGAAAAAACAACTCTGCTCGATATGAAATTTTTGTAGCTACATTCGTATCGGTATTAGGAACAATGTTTCAAAGCGAAACCCTAATATTTCTATCACAAAAGGAGATTAAGATGACTAACCAATCAACAACCGGCGACATACGCGGCGTAAGCCACAAAGTCGTAACGGCAGTAATTGCGTTTGTGTTAGCAATAATTATTTTTGCATCAACTGCATTTGCACAGATGGTATCAAACTACACTGTTGAAATTAAAGTTGACAACAACACTTATACAATTACGACAAACGAAACGGAACCTATCGAAATCCTGTCGCAAGCAAATGTTACTTTGAAGGATACAGACAAACTCGATATAAGCTCTTTTAACGCAGGTAAGGGCGGAGTTATTAAAGTTGACAGACTTAACAACATAAATGTTGAATTCAATGGAGTAACAAACACATACAGCGTATACGGTGACACAGTTAAGGAAGCACTTGACGAAATCGGATTTAACACCGAAAAAGTTACTCTTAGCTGCTCACTTAATGATATTGTTACAGACGGTATGGAAATTAAGTATATATCATCTAAAACAACCACACTTAAGGTTGACGGTGAAATATACAAAGTACCGGTTGTAGACGGAACTGTATCAACACTTCTTGATGTAGCAAATGTTACACTTGACGGTGATGATTACACTACCCCATCTGTAAATAAGCAGATTACAAAAAAAACCAAGGTAACTGTTAACCGTGTAACATACAAGGAAGTTACCAAAAAAGAAAGCGTTAAATACGGTACCATTGAAAAAGAAAATGATGATGTTTACGAAGGCATTGAAACCGTAGTAAAAAAAGGTAAAAAAGGCAAAGCCAATGTAACTTATCAAGTAAAATATGTAAATGGTAAGAAAAAGACTAAGAAAGTTATTGACAAAGATGTTATTACCAAAGCTAAAAGCGAGGTAGTAAAAGTAGGCACAAAGGAAACAGACGGTGCCAAGGTCAAGACTAACGGAGTAAAGAATAAAAAGGGATACAAAGTAGGCCAAGTAATTTCAGGCAGATACACACACTACTGTGCTTGCGGCACTTGCGGTACAGGTACAGGTAGAACTGCAAGCGGCAAGCGTGTTTCAAACGGAATGAAAAACCCGTACTACATTGCTTGTAATTGGTTGCCTATGGGTTCAATAGTAAATATTGACGGAACAAACTACACAGTAGTTGACAGAGGCGGTTCAGGCCTTTCAAGCGTAGGCAGAGTAGATATATTTACACCTGAAGGACACAGAGCATGCTATAAATACGGAACAGGCAAATGCACACTTACAATTATGCGTTTGGGCTGGTAAGTATAAAATATATAAATTAGGTTCGTTAAAAAGGAAAAGTGACAAACACTTTTCCTTTTTTATTTTAATAATATGTATTTGACTTATTAACAAAAACATAGTAGAATAATGTGTATATAACTAACGGAGGAAAATACAATGGATAATTCAGAAAAAACTTTAGATCAGCTTGTTGCTCTTTGCAAGGGTAGAGGTTTTGTTTACCCGGGTTCAGAGATTTACGGCGGTCTTGCAAATACATGGGATTACGGCCCACTCGGTGTTGAACTTAAAGAAAATATCAAAAAAGCCTGGAGAAAGAAATTTATTCAGGAAAACCCATATAATGTAGGGCTTGACAGTGCTATTCTTATGAACCCGCAAACTTGGGTTGCATCAGGCCACCTCGGCGGATTCTCCGACCCGCTTATGGATTGCTGTGAATGTAAAACAAGGCACAGAGCAGATGATTTGATTGAAAGCTTTGACGGCACAAATGTTGCCGGCTGGAGCAATGAGGAAATGTCTGCTTATATTAAGGAACATAACATTCCTTGCCCAAATTGCGGTGCGCATAATTTTACGGATATTCGCCAATTCAACCTTATGTTTAAAACTTTCCAGGGTGTAACAGAGGATGCAAAAGACGAAATTTATCTTCGCCCTGAAACTGCACAGGGTATTTTTACAAACTTTGCAAATGTGCAGAGAACTACAAGAAAGAAAATCCCTTTCGGTGTAGCACAGGTAGGTAAATCATTCAGAAACGAAATTACTCCGGGCAAATTCATCTTCCGTGTAAGAGAATTTGAGCAAATGGAGCTTGAATTTTTCTGTAAGCCGGGTACTGACCTTGAGTGGTTTGATTATTGGAGAAGCTTCTGCCGTGATTGGCTTTATTCTCTTAACATCAACAAGGATAACCTCAGGCTTCGTGACCACGACCCTGAAGAACTTTGCTTCTATTCCAAAGCTACAACCGACTTTGAATACAAATTCCCATTTGGCTGGGGCGAACTTTGGGGTGTGGCTGACAGAACAGACTACGACCTCACACAGCATATCAAAACAAGCGGCAAAAACCTTGAATATTTTGACCAGGCAACAGGCGAAAAATATGTACCTTATGTTATTGAGCCTTCACTCGGTGTTGAGCGTTTATTCCTTGCACTTCTTACAGAAGCTTATGATGAAGAAATGCTTGATGAAGAAAAGAATGACAAGAGAATAGTAATGCACTTCCACCCTGCAATTGCTCCGTTTAAAGCAGCGGTTCTTCCGCTTTCAAAGAAGCTTAACGAGCAGGCAACAGAAGTTTTTGCTATGCTTTCAAAGAAATTTAACATTGATTATGATGATGCAGGCTCTATCGGCAAAAGATACCGCCGCCAAGATGAAATCGGTACTCCGTATTGCATCACATACGACTTTGATTCGGTTGAAGATAACTGCGTAACCGTTCGTGACCGTGATACTATGGAGCAGGTTAGACTTCCGATTGACGAACTTGTAAAATTCATCGAGGAAAAGGTTGAGTTTTAATTTATCTTTCAAAGGAGGATAAAATTATGAATAACATCAACAGAAGCTTGGTAAAATCACAAGCTAAGCAAATCATTAAAGACAAAATATTCGCCCTGTTTGTTTTAAGTGCAATTGTAATTTTTTTAACCCAGGGTTTAACCATAGGCGTAAATGTTTACTCCGACAGTGATGATATTGAAAACCTCTTCGGCCCGAAAAACAGCAACGGTTACAGTGATAACTCTAACCGAAACACACCTGAAGATTTTTTCAAATACTTTAACGGCGAACAAAGTGATGACGACAACAGCTACGATGATGATGACAGCTACGATGACGGTGACAGCTCAAGCGACAATCCTATTGAAAGCTTCGGCCAAAGCTATAACGGCGGTGACACCGGCATTACTAACACATCCGTTAACACTTCAAGCATAGGTTATTTTTCCGATACAGGAATTAGAGGGCTTACCGTTCTTTCAATCGTGCTTTCTCCGCTTCTTGTTTCACTTTTAGGTTTTTATGTAATCCTCGTTAAGCGTGACCCGAGTGAGCAATTTTCACTCGGTGAAGAAATCAAAAACATATTCAAAGTATCGTTTGACGCAACATACGGTAAAAAGCTTGTTGTTTCAATTTTAAGAACCTTGTTTATAACGCTTTGGTGTTTTCTCTTCATAATCCCGGGTATCGTGTATAATTACAGTTCATACTTCTCATTCCAGATTATGTGTGAAAACCCGAATTTGAAGCCTATGGAGGCTCTCAAGCTATCTAAAAAGATGGTTGCCGGCAACAGAGGTGAGCTTTTTGCACTTGACTTAAGCTTTATCGGCTGGTGGATACTCTGCGGTATCTCCTTCGGCATTGCGAGCATATATGCAATTCCTTATTATTTAACTACCCAAGCACTCTATTATGAAAACTTCAAAATAAGAGCTTTGCAAGAGGGCAGAATTACGGAAGACGACTTCCTTTCACAAGAGGAAAAGGCAAACAAATATGCTTTTGCCGGTGCGGGAAATTATTATAACCCTGCACAAAATACCAATGAGCAGTACACAGCTAATCAAAACGACAGTGCAAACGCTTATTACTACAACCCACAGCAGCACACAGCTGATACCGAAGCAGCACAAACCGCTGCAAATGAAAATGCAGGCGAGCAAAATACATCACCATTTTATACTCCTGCAAATGTGCCGAGTGAAAATGAACCTACACAAAGCGGTTCATACCCGTCATATGCAAATAACGAGCAGGAAAAGGCAGAATTTTATCAGCCGCCTGTAAATGATGAAACGGTTTCAAGCGAGCCGGAAAATCAAAATGAAGATACAAACGAATAATCTATAAAAGCAAAGGCGAGCAGTATTTGCCCCTAAAAATCATCGGGGTTTCACTGCTCGCCTATTTTTTGTTTATTTTTTCAAAAGCTATTCTGTTTTTCCCATTACATCAAGTGGGTTGACATACTTATTATCCAAAAGCGTTTCAAAATGAAGGTGTGATTCGCTCTTTTCTTCAAACGGAGTTGTACCGAGCGTACCGAGAGTTTCGCCGATAGTTACATAATCGCCCTCTGATACATTTACGGTATCCATTGAGCAATACCTTGCAACAAGTTTGCCGCCGTGGTCAATTTCAATCACGGTGCCGAGCATAGCGTCTTTGCTTACGCTTAATACAAGCCCATCGTTAATCGAACGCACTTTACTGCCCTTATTAGCTTTAAAATCAACCGCTGTATGCGCCCTGTAATCTTTCATGGTTTTATTTTCAACAAGTTCTTCACTGTAACCCAAAAGCACCGTTTCATCGCAAGGATATTTGTAAAACGATTTATAAGGAATATTAGTATCGCTTGATGTCATAGTAGATACTTCGGTTGATGTTACGGTAGTCGGCTTTTTTGAATTTTGCTTTTTAGTTGTTTGCTTTTCGGTTTGGCTTATGGTGGTTAACTGCGTATTATTTGTGGTGGTAACCTTTTTTTCTTTAGCTTTTTCAACCACGGTAGTAGCTTCGTTTACATCTGTTGTGTGCGAAGACTGGGTTGAAAAATAAACAATCAAGCCAAGTGCAACAATGCAAAGGCAAATCACTGAAAATAAAGCTCTTAAATTTTTATTATTTGGTTTATCTTTTGTAGCCATAAAAAACACCTCAAGGGTATTATTGCCCTTGGGGTGTTAAGTTATACATATTAAATTTTAATCGTAAACTACGGTAACTACACTTGAAGCAGGAAGCGAAACATCAATTTTTTTTGCTGTGCCAAAATCTGTTTTGGCAATATCGTTATCCTTATCGGTTGTATAAACGCTGTAATCACCTGTGCAGTCAAGTGATGTTTTAACCTTTTTATCGTTGTTATTTACATATACTACAACTGTTGAACCGTCTTCATTAACAAAAGCAACGCTTTTTACATTTTCAACACCTGATGAACAAGCAATTCTGATTGCGCCCTCTTTAATAAATTTTGAAAAATTGCCGAGACAGTAATATCTTTTTGAAAAATCGAGATTTTCGTGATTATCTTCATCAAGGTAAATAAGACCGTCGGTATATACACCGTAGGAACAGGCAGTCCACCAATCCCATTCGGTAGCGTTTAAAAGAGTTAAATCATCCACAATTTTATTTGCCATTGCAACACCGTACTTAATTGTAGTACCGTTAGTTCCATTTTTCGCTTTGGAAATAAGGTCAAACACACCTGTGTTTTCATCGGTAGTCATTTGGCAATATTCAGTAGACGCAACATTATATTTTGAATATTTTTCAGAAATATAATCTGCCGTGGCTTTTTTAGTATCTGTATCTGACCAGTAAGAATGCATACTCACTTCGTCAAAATATTTGCGAAGACCGGCATTTTTGAAAACATATTTTGGCCCTTTGCCCAAAATGCAATCCATATATGCCATTGCTGTACTGCCTTGCCCTTCCATAGCACCGGATTCAAATATTGATACTTTTACTCCGCTTTTATCAAGCTCACTGCCTTTAAATTTTTTAACAAAAGTTTTAAGCAAATCTCTTGCTTCATATTTGGAATAATAGCAACCCTCTTGATTAACGGAATAAGTATTATCATCATTATACCAAGCCGCCCAATTATACTGCGGCTCATTTATAGGCGAAACGCTTGTAACACGGTAACCCTTTTTCGCAAAGTAATCTGCACTGTTATAGCAAAAATCGGCAAATGCCTTGTAATTTGATTTATCAAGATTTGAAACCCACTGTTCATCATCACTTTTATATGGGGTACAGTATGCTGCACCGTTTTTCGTTAAATACACGGGAGCACTGTTGCAAAACAGAGTCAAGCGCATATCCTTGCCGGCATATTTTTTTGCAAGTTCCAGGCACTGCTGTGCGTTTTTATCATTATTAAAATTATATGTTCCGTCAGCATTTAAAAAACATTCGGTTTGGCGGTTTTTAGTCAATATGTGACTATCGCCCTTTGAACCTGCGCCAAGATTGTAGCGGTAAATATTAAGTCCTATTCCCTTGTCATCATCATAAAGTGCCTGCATAATATCACTTGCATTATCCCACGAGCCTACATCCTGGCTCCACCAGCAAGCAGACGCACCAAATCCGTTTATAGTTTGGTAATTCACATTATTATCAAGCACGGTGACATTGCTGCCGCTGACATTGGCATTTACTTTTTCGCTTTGCCTGTATTCAACTTTTCCGTCAATTCCGATAACACCGAAAATTATATAAAGCACCGCCGCTATAATTGCAACAATCAAAGCCGATATTACAATGAGCAAAGTTTTTTTCTTTTTGCTTTTATCCATTTTTCATCACCCGATTTTAAAAAAGGGCGAATTGCAAATCAACTCGCCCATAATAATATTCTTATTTTTTATACACCCGAATAAGCGTTGAAACCGCCGTCAACAGGAATATTAACACCTGTAATAAAGCCTGAATAAGTATCATCGCAAAGGAAAAGAAGTGTACCTGAAAGTTCATCAGGTTCGCCGAATCTATCCATTGGTGTAGCGGCAAGAATTTTGCCTGTTCTTTCAGTAGGTGTTCCGTCCTCATTCCAAAGAAGAGTTGCATTCTGCTTTGTTGAGAAAAAGCCCGGTGCAATCGCATTAACTCTGATTCCGAGCGGAGCAAAGTGAACTGCCATCCATTCGGTAAAGTTCTTAACAGCGGCTTTAGCGGCACTGTAAGCAGGAATACGGGTAAGCGGCCTAAATGCATTCATAGAGGTAATCATAATGATAGTACCCTTTTGCTTTTCAGCCATATCCTTGGCAAATACCTGAGTAGGAATAAGTGTACCGAGGAAATTAAGGTTAAATACAAAGCTGATACCGTTAGGGTCAAGGTCAAAGAAAGTTTTTACATTTTCATCCTTTTGAACAAGGTCGATTTTTTCAAGAGTATCTTTTGTAGTAGTTCCCTTCGGGTTGTTTCCGCCTGCACCGTTTAAAAGAATATCGCAAGAGCCTAATTTTTCATTGATGACTTTTCTTGCGTTTTCCATTGATTCAAGTTCAAGAACATTACAGCCGACTGCAATAGCTTCGCCGCCGTCTGCATTGATTTCATCAGCACATTTTTTTGCTGCTTCTTCATTAAGGTCAAGCACTGCAATTTTGCAACCCTGTTTAGCAAGGGTTTTTGCGAATGCGGCACAAAGAACACCACCGCCGCCTGTAACAACAGCAACTTTACCTTTTAAATTCTCGTGTTTAAACATAATGTTTATTTTTCCTTTCTGCTTTTTTCAACAGCTTCCCAAAGTCCGTTGAGATAGCTTACGCCCAATGCTCTGTCATAAAGTCCGTAACCCGGGCGTGCAACTTCACCCCAAATCATTCTGCCGTGGTCAGGGCGAATATATCCGTCAAACCCAACCTCTTGAAGAGCTTTAACTATTTCATACATATCAAGTGAACCATAGTCACTTTCGTGTGCAGTTTCGTTAAACCACCTGTCATTGATTGAAACATTGCGAAGATGAGCAAAATAAATTCTATCCCCTGCGGCTTTAATAATTTCAACCATATCATTTTTAGGGCTTGCACCGAGTGAGCCTGTGCAAAGAGTTAAACCGTTGTACTTGCTCGGAACCATATCAAGAAGCTTTTCAACAGCTTCTTTGCTTGTGATAATACGAGGAAGGCCAAAAATACCCCAAGGCGGATCATCCGGATGTATTGCCATTTTGACATCGCATTCCTCACAAGTAGGCATAATAGCTTCAAGAAAATATTTAAGATTTGCCCACAAATCATCGGCAGTTACATTCTTATACTTTTCAAAAAGTTCTTTAATTTCACCCATTCTTTCAGTTTCCCAACCCGGCATAGCATATCCGTTTGAGTTATCATCAATCTCTTTAAACATATCTTCGGGTGATTTGCCCTCTACCTGCTTACCGTCATAGCTAAGGCAGGTTGAACCGTCAGGCAAAGGCATATAAAGGTCTGTTCTTGTCCAGTCAAAAACAGGCATAAAGTTATAGCAAATTACTTTAACCCCAACCTTTGCAAGATTTCTGATTGATGTTTTATAATTTTCAATAAGCTTGTCCCTTGTAGGTAAACCAAGCTTTATATCCTCGTGAACATTTACGCTTTCGATACATTCCATTGTAAGCCCGGCAGATGTGATTTCATCATACATTTTCTGCACATCTTCCATTTCCCAAGCTTCCCCGGCAGGAAGATAATGAAGAGCAGGAACAACGCCGACTACACCCGGAATTTGCTTGATTTGCTCAAGTGATACGGTATCGAGGTCCTTACCGAACCAGCGAAAAGTCATTTGCATATTTTTACCTCCTTTATTTAAAATCATATAGCACTTTGATTTTATCATAATATAATAGACGATTCAAGCAGATATTTATAATAATTATATTTTTTAAACGCTCAATTTTTATTTTACTTTAACAGTTTTTGTTTTAGACCAAGCACCGTATATCTTCTTTCCGGCAGATTTTTTATATGCACGAATTCTTACATAATACTTTTTCTTTGATTTAAGCTTGGAAATAGTTTTTGAAGTAGTGCTTTTTTTGCTTATTGTTACTGTTTTAGTTGATTTTTTAGCATATTTTTTTGATGTTGAATATTGGATTTGATAGCCAGTTACAGTTTTATCCTTTTTCCATTTAACAGTTATTTTCTTTTTCTTTGTGCTTTTAAGCGAAGAAAGTTTTTCCTTTTTCGGCTTAATGGTGAGTCTGATTATCGCAGTACCTGAGTAATTGCCTTTAAATTTAACTGTAAGAGTTAAATATCCCGGCTTGGTATTGTTTTTATAACTTACGGTGTAATTTGACGGAGAAACAACATTTCCCATTCTGTCATAAACCGTAACTGAAGTAGTTTTCTTTTTCTTATTATATGTGAAAGATTTAGTCTTGGCTTTTACGCTTGATACAGCAGGAAAACTGGCGGTTCTTATGTATTCCGGACAATATGCGCATATGCTTTCAACATAACCGTCATAATTTTGTGCGCTGTCGTATTGGTCATAATGAGCAGGATATGAATTATATAAGCTGAAATCGTGATTATGATTTCTTACACTTACTACATTTGAAAAAGACACAGATGCCGATTCAAGCACATAGTAATATGTTTTACCGGCTTCAAGTGTAGCGGCACAAATAAGATTTGGGTTATTATCATTAAGCACGGTGTTATATGTTTCACCGCTGAAATCTTCTATCGACGCCATAATATTACCGCCATAGCTTTGATTAAAGCAATAAAATTCAAATGAGCCGGTATATGACGGAGTAAATTCAACATATGCTTTATTTCCCAAGTCGCCCCAAACTGCAGCGCTTGAATTCAAATAGATTTCCTGCGCAGTCTTTTTAGTATTTGCAAATGCGTTTATTGAACCTACCGATAAGCAGCTGATTGCAAGAAGCAAGCTTAAAAATATCGAAAATGTTTTTTTCATTTCTATACCTCCGAAACATTGATATATTTATTTTAACATATAAAGATATAAAGTCAATAAGAAAACAGCCCTTATTTAGGGCTGTTTTCGACTGTCAATAAAGTGGCTAAAGCGCGCCTCATTATAATTGCCATAGCGTTATATCGTACGGCAAAGGTTACTCTTGCCAAAATAAAATCAAAAAACAGCGTTTATAGAAAAGTGGCTTGAACATTGTGTTCAAGCCACTTTTGGCGCTTTCCGTTTTTTGCAAACGGGCAGTACCTATGTACAGCTCCGTTTACAAGAAAACGGAATTTATCTCACTTTCTCAAATTATGCGCTTTCCTTTTCTGCTTTTTCTTTTTCACGGCGAGCCATAATTTCTTTAATCATCATTCTGTGGCCATCACCTGTAATATTATAAAAATGCATAGGAATAAGCATAAGCAGGTAACCCACAATAGGAAATACGGTGGTCATAAGGAAAAGACCTAAAAGAGTTGAATGATTTTGAACAGTGGAAACATCGGTTGTATGCTCAACATAACCTGTTCTTGCAAGTACCTGAAGGCAGATGAAAGATGAAAGTGTACCTTCAAGCTTACCTGTAAATGACATAATTGAAAGCATTGTACCCTCAACACGCTTGCCTGATTTCCATTCAACATAATCAACTGTTTCGGCTTCCATTTCCTTTTGCATAAGGTTTTTAAATTCAAGCGGGAATGTAACAAGCATTGAAAATGCAAGTACAATTACACCGGTTAAGGTTGAAACAGGCTGATTTGCAGGCTTGTTCATAATTCCGTTGTATGTTAAAAGGGCAAAAAGTCCGTTTAAAACTATACCTAAAACACAGCACACCTGATAGAATTTTTTACTATCGCTTTTAGCACCCAAACGTTCAACAATAATAGGAACAAGCAAACCTGCCAAAACAGAACCCGGTGCTTTCATAATATCGAGAAGTCCGTTATATTTAGCATTGAAAAGTGAATCGTATGCAAAATAGAATGAGCATTGCTCGGATACCTTAATAATTACAAAAAAGATGTTACAAAGGAAAAGCATTAAAAGCGGCCTGTTTGTTAAAAGCAAGTGGATACATTCATTAAGTGACGGTGTTTCCTCGCTATGCTCCATTCTTTCATGGCAGTTTGCAAATGTAAAGCGGGTAAACACAATAATAAACACTGCCGAAAAAACAGCCGCAACCAAATATGCTTTATCAAGATTTGAATTAAAATACGGTAACCAAGCGGCAAAAGCAACCAAAGCTGCCGGAATAGCACCGATTATCATACGCCCGATAGACGCAATACCGTAAAGCTTCGTTCGTTCAGTACCGTTGGGGGTCATTGAAAACGCGAGCGCGCCCATAGGAACATCAAATGCAGTATATGTAACATCAAGGCCGACAAAAGCAAAAACAGTCAATGCCATCTTCATTCCATATGACAGGTTGTCATTACCGACGAAGAATAAAATCATAAACAGTGACACAAGATAAGGTGCAAATTTAATATAGCCCCTCATTTTGCCCCAGCGTGAACGGGTTTTATCAACAATAACACCCATTATCGGGTCGTTAATCGCATCAAAAATACCGCAATAAAGCCTGATATTACTTGCGTGCCTTGCTTTGATATGAAGCACATCGGTAATAAAGAAATTGACATATTTTGAAGCTGTCATACTTGTACTCATACCCTGAGCACCACGGCCCATTGCATAAGACAAAGCTTCCTTCCAGGTAAGATATGTCGGCTCGCCTACATCTTTTTTAACAATTTTGCTGTTAAAAAAAGATTTAACCTTTCCCATAGGAGCACCTCGGTTCATAAATTAGTAACATAAAGAGTATATCACAAATTAAGAAAGTGTAAATAGACTTAACAAAAATTTAATAAATACTTGATGTGTTTATAATGCGACTGACTGCTTATCATCAATTCATATGCAAGGCAAATTGTACTTTCAAGTTCGTAATCAAAAATGTGTTTTTCGGTTTAACGGCATTTATTCATCCCTTTTTGTACTGTCTGCACATCAGGGGCAGTTCACCTTTTCAATCAGTTTTATAGTTGAAAAGAATGTCGCTTTATGTTAAAATACCGTTAGTTTATTTTGAAAGGGATATAATTATGTCACAATGGGATAAAGATTATTTGGGCTTATGCCGAAAAATACTTGAAGAGGGAACTGAAGTTGTTAACAGAACGGGAACTAACACAATCAAAGTACCGTCACATCATTTTCATTTTGATTTATCACAGGAATTCCCTATTCTTACCACAAAGCAATTATTTATCCGCCAGGCAGTGCTTGAAATGATGTGGATATATCAGGCGCAGTCAAATGATGTTCGCTGGTTACAGGAGCGCGATGTTAAAATTTGGAATGAATGGGAAATTGACGAAAAAGGATATTGGAACGCCACCCAAATGCTGCCGGATGAAAACGGAAAGCTTGTTAAAACAGAAGTTCACAAATTCTTCGGCAAAGAGTGGGCGCACACAATCGGCACAGCTTACGGATACATTGTAAATAAATTCCAAATGACTCAAAATCTTATTGACAAAATAAAAAATCACCCGGAAGACAGGCGAATGGTAATGACTTTATGGCAAAACGATTACCTTGATACAGCGGTACTTCCGAGCTGTGTATGGTCAAGCGAATGGGATGTTACCAACGGAAAGCTTAACTGCTGGGTACATCAGCGTTCTTGTGATGTTCCGCTTGGTTTACCATTTAATGTTACGCAATATGCAACACTTCTTTGTATGCTTGCGCAGGTTTGCGGTTTAAAGCCAGGCACAATTGATTGGAGCATTAAGGATGCACACATCTATGTAAACCAGATTGACGGAATTAAAGAGCAGTTAAAGAGGTTTGACGAGCAGGGCGATTTGCCTGCACCGAAGCTTTGGCTTAATCCGGAAGTTGATGATTTCTTTAAATTTGATTCATCAAGAGACTGCAAAGATGTTAAACTTATTGATTATAAACATTTAGGCAAAATTTCATTCCCTATTTCACAGTAAGCAGGAGAAAATTATGGCAATTTGTATGATAGCCGCAGTAGGCAAAAATCTTGAACTCGGCAAAGGAAACGACCTGATTTGGCATTTTAAAGACGATATGGCATTCTTTAAAGAAACCACAATGGGCAGCAGTGTAATTATGGGCAGAAAAACATTTGAATCACTGCCGAAAGCTTTGCCAAGGCGAAAAAACATAGTTATCACCACAAGAAAAGATTATGAAGCCGAGGGTGCGACGGTGGTTAACTCCATTGAAAATGCATTAAAGGAAGTTGACAGCGACAATGCATTTATAATCGGCGGCGGTGACATTTACAAGCAGTTTTTGCCAATGGCAGATAAGCTGTATTTAACCGAAATCGAAGCTGAATGTGACGACGCGCAGGTATTTTTCCCTGCATTTAATAAAGATGAATACGAAAAAGAACTTCTTGCAAGCTATTATGATAAAGGAGTTCATTTTTCCCATATTTGCTATACTAAAAAATGATACAAAAGCAAAAGACCGTCACCCGACGGTCTTTTTTATTCCTATTTGCAATTATTTATTAACGCACTTGAGCAAAATTATGTATATAACAGTCAAAACAGCGATTACTGCCACGCTTAATATTGCACCGTACGCAATCAGCATCCATAAAGGAACAGCGGTAAGTATATCATAATAAATTTTTGAAATCCACACTGCATAGCATACAAAGCAAATAATCGCTATACCTACAAGATAGGGATAACATTTTATAAAAGCTTTAATAAAAATCATAATTATACCCCACTGCCTTTACTCTTTTTATCTGAATCTCTGATTTTATTAAAATACATTTTATACCATTTGTCAAGAGGTAAAAAAAAACAGGGCAAATTGCCCTGTTAGAGTTCAGTAAATCATTCTTCGTTTTCAAATTCCAATCCAAGAATTTGCTCTGCCTTATCGGCAGAAAGAGATTCAACGGTTTTTAGATTTTTTTGGATAATTCTGTTTCTGTTTTCTGCGTCTTCCAAAGTTTTGCCGGCTTCTTCCACCTTTTTGCGTGCCTTTGCCAGCACAACACCGAATTTTTCATATTGTGTTTTTGCCGCACCGAGAACTTTCCACACTTCATTTGCCTTTTTGTTAATAGCAACGGTTTTGAAACCCATTGCAAGTGAATTAAGAAGTGCGGTAACTGTTGACGGACCTGCAATCATAATTCCCTGTGCCTGCAAGCTTTCGGCAATTCCTGTTTTAGAAGATATAATTTCAGCATACAAGCCCTCTGTTGCAAGGTACATAATTGCAAAAGGTGTGGTATATGGCGGGCAAATATATTGCTTGATAAGCTTTGCTTCATCCTTAACCCTTGTTTCAAGTGCTTTTTTAGCATTTGCAAGTGCTTCAATATCGCCCTCATCACTTGCGGCGGTAAGACGGGCATAATCTTCCATAGGAAATTTTGAATCTATCGGAAGATATGTAATTTCATCGGTATCACCGTTTGGTATTTTAACCGCAAATTCAACTCTGCCGTTATAGCTCGGGTTTGTTTGCACATTTGTTTCGTACATATTTGCAATAGTTTGGTCAAGTATATTTTGAAGCTGAACTTCCGCCCAAGTACCGCGCGCCTTAACATTGGTTAAAACTCGGTTGAGCGAACCGACGCTGTCTGTAACATTTGAGCTTAACTCTTTCATTTCACCGAGGCTTTTATATACATTTGTAAGTTGCTTTGACACTGTTTCAAAAGAAGAATTAAGCCTTTGAGTTAAAGTTTCATCAAGCTTTTCATCTACGGTTTTTCGCATTTGTTCAAGCTTTTTTTCATTACTTGATTGCATACGCTCAAGCGACTCGGCTGTTATTTGCATTTGCTTTTGCGAATTTACATTCAGCGTTTCAATAAGTTTAATTTGCTGCTCGTAATTTTTATCGGTAAGCGCACCCATTTGGCTGCTCAATTTTGATATTTTATCATCGGTAGCTTTTGACGAAAGTTCAATTTGCTGCTTAATAAGTTCGCCTGAGGATGTGCCTTTTTTAGAATAAATCATAACAAGCATAATCAGGCAAATAACAAGAAGCGCGATTATTATAAATGATAACACAGTATTCATATTTATCCCTCCGAGCGTATTATATCATATATACATATTATATTTGGGCATAGGTTCATTTTTTTGGACTGTCAATATTTTTTAATTTCAAGTACAAGCCTGCCCTTTTTAGTTTCCTTTATCTCTTTTACAAATACAAATCTGCCAAATCCTCTGACGGATACAACATCACCGCCGTTAAGCAGAGTTGATACAGAAGATACCATACGGGAATTTACAAACACTCTCTCATTTTTAACAAGCTTTGAAGTTTCATTTCTTGACAGATTATAAACTGCGCTTATCACCACATCAATTCTTTTTGATGCCGCAAATACTTCGCTTGATTCAATCTCTTTATTCAAATTTTCAGGAAGTGCGCTTATTTGCGTTTTTACACTTGTGTGGCGAACACGGTTTAAATTTTCGCAAATATAATCTGCAATATGTTCAAGGCAAAGGATATATCCGCAGTTATCATCAACAATTATATCACCCACAAGTTCCCTTTTTATTCCCAAATTCATCAGCGCACCGAGAAAATCACGGTGCGTCAGTTCATCGGCAAATTTTTGAATAAGCGGTTTTGCACAAACGCACACAATCGGGAATTTTTCATCGTTCAAATCCTCGCCAAAGCCTGCAACCACACGCTCTGCCATAGAATATCCCCCAAAAAGCACGCACGGAATAAAAGTCGATTTAAGTACGCTTTGCTCCTCCATATTCAAAAAATCGGAAAAGGTATTATATCCCCTTTCGTAAGCGCGTTCATTTAATTCTTCAAATCTTTTTTCAATCATATAAACACCTGATAAATATTGATACATTTATTTTATAATTTCCACCGCACATTTGCAATAAAATTATCACAAATATATACAAAGTCCGCTTTGCTTTTGTACGCAGAGTTTTAACAGCCGGCATAAAATATATAAATTTTGCTGTTTTTGTACCTATCGGATAAAAACTTTAATTATTTGTTAACATTAGCACTCTACCCTTGACAGTGCTAACTTACAGTGATATAGTATAGACAGAACAAAAGGAAAGGAAGTCAAGGAGAAGCAAGAGAGGCGAAAGCCTTAGGTAACTCCGCTTTGTTTCCCATCCCGAGTTCATAAAAAACAGGTTTCAATATGGTGTTTTTTATGAAAGGAGCGATGACTTATGTTGATGCCTAGTGTATTTGGTAAAGATTTGTTCGATGATTTCTTTGATTTTCCGTTTTATGATGACGGAGATATGGAGAAAATGCAAAAGAAACTGTATGGCCACAGAGGTAAAAACCTTATGAAGACCGATGTACAGGAAAGCGACGACAGCTATTTAATGGAAATGGATTTGCCGGGCTTCTCAAAAGATGATGTAAAAGTTTCGCTTAAAGACGGTTACCTCACCATCAGAGCCGAAAAAGGTCTTGATGAGGAACAAAAAGAAGAGAAATCGTCTAAATACATCCGCAGAGAGCGTTATGCCGGCACTTGTGAAAGAAGCTTTTATGTAGGCGACATAAACGAGGCTGACATTAAAGGTGAATTTAAGCACGGTATTCTTAAATTGACTATTCCAAAAGAACAGCCAAAGAAAGAACATCAAGAGGGCTACCGAAAAGGGACGACAGTATCTTATGAACGCTCTGAAAAATGACCCATTGGGTATGAGGGCGATTGATACGGTTAAGCAGTCGGACGCTAAAGAATGGGCTATTAGAATGAGTGAAAAAGGATATGCCTATAAAACGATTGATAACTATAAGCGTTCCTTGAAAGCGTCATTTTACATGGCGATACAAGACGACTGTATCAGAAAGAACCCATTTGAATTTAAGCTAAGTGATGTTCTGGAAGATGATACGGAGCAGAAAGTTATCCTTACACCAGAGCAGGAAGAACGCCTGCTTGCCTTTATGGAAAAGGACAAGATTTACAGTAAGTATTATGATGAGGTTGTGCTTCTGCTGGAAACGGGACTTCGTATTTCTGAATTTTGCGGACTGACGACGCATATTGATATGCAGAACAGAGTACTCAATATAGACCACCAGTTATTGAAAGATAGCGAAATGGGTTACTATATTGAAACGCCAAAGACCAAAAACGGAAAACGGGAACTTCCATTGACAGAACGGGCTTATCAAGCAATCCAAAGAATACTAAAGAACAGAGGAAAGGCACAACCGCTGATTGTAGGTGGTTACAGCAATTTCCTATTCTTAAACCGTGAGGGCTTGCCTAAAGTTGCAGGAAACTATGAGGGCATGGTGCGAGGGCTGATTAAGAAGTATAACAAATATCACACGGACAAGTTACCGAACATCACACCACATTCATTCCGACATACTTATTGTACGAATATGGCAAACAGAGGAATGAACCCAAACACCCTGCAATATCTCATGGGACACGCCAACATAACCATGACACTTGGCTATTACGCACACGGTACATTTCAATCTGCAAAAGCAGAACTGGAAAGACTGGCTTGTTAATATCGGAGCTTATATTTACTACTCATTTACTACTTT
>OHLB01000540.1_pt1 | contig 18607 bp, 18 predicted proteins | sample 1569021 | NCBI WGS metagenome assembly OHLB01 (sample SAMEA3879592, study PRJEB24766) | human gut metagenome | biome: human-associated habitat; feature: feces | place: USA | collected 1985/1987 | reverse complement strand
TTACTTCATTGGCTGTGGATGAGCCTTTGGAATATGCAAGATTATATCTTGAGGGAAATTTACAAATGTAGGTGGATGCAGAAGATTCATTAGAACTTTATTAAGTGAAAGGGATAGTGTTCATTAAGAGTGCTATCCCTCTTTAAAAATGTGCGAAATGCAATAATTACATATTTTCTATGGATTAACAGAACGCCTAAAAATAATCCATGTACTTATGAAGTAACAAATCAATAAAATTACCAAAATCCCCATTGTTGCCCCTATTTGTAACATCAATGCACCAAACCCGATATAGGCTGAAATTTCTGCTGATATGGTTTGGATAAAGTAAGCTATTACAATAGCAGCTACAATGATTGCTGTGATAATTGGAAGCCCAAACCAAACACTTAATTGTTGCAAGATAAGTTTTCCGATATGCTTTTCTTCCACCCCCAATTTTCGGAGTACAGAGAAGCGATATTTATATTGTCCTGCGTCTAAGAGTTGTTGCAAGGAAAGTACGGTAAGACATATAATCATCAATACAACAGCACCATAAATCATTGCAGCCCGTAAAACGAAATTATTTGCTATTGTACTATTCCTCTGTAATGTGCTGAACCGTATTCCATACATAACACCGTTTTCTGCTTGCTCTGGGTATTCCTCTGCAAAAAGTTTTTCCAGTTCCCTTGCATTTTCATAGGAGATGTTTTCTTCTGTTGTGATATAGCGGTTTTTTATTACGGGCAACAACTTTTCACAAATACTGTCTGGAAGTACATAGAGTATATCTGTATAGGAATTGTATGCTGTTTCTCCGATTGCTTCCTCATAATAGGACTGCCCGGAAAGAGTCAATTCTCCTGCGTCCGTCATAATGCTGGTATGCTCTTTCAAAAAGCTATCCCGTTCTTCCTCGGTGGCGATTGTTTTCCATTGTGTTGTAAATTCATCTTTTCCCAGAATAATCTGCTCATAACCCAACATTTCCCGTATGGTGTTATAATCACTTAAAGAAATTGCCACAATCGGAAAATCATATTTCTGTCTGTTGTGAAAATCGTCTTTCTCTGGCAGATATAGATTGAAAGTGCAATCATAGTCTGTATCTATTTTATGTTCTGTCAGAAAATCAGTAATGATTTCATAACTGTCCTGTGGCAGATTTTCTTCTTCATAAACATCATTGTATTTTGAATATACCTGTACATCATACATAGAGCGTATATCCAAATAGCCAGACGACCAGCCCGTCAAAATAGGGGCTGCAACGAACATGAAAATTGCTAATACCAAAGTGATACAAATGACTGCCATAGTCTTGCTGGTCGTATTCAGCTTTGAGGTAATCTGCCCGAAAAAGAAAAGTGCTTCCTCATGGTATCGGTGTTCCGGCGATTTTTCTTTCCATGCTACAATCAAACCACTGGTAAGATAAATGAAGGCACAAATGAAGAAAAGTAAGTCAATCAAGACAAAAAGTAGATATTGATTGAGCGTTCCGCCACCTAAAGACAGATAATATTTATTTGTTAATGCTGCAACACTGGCTGCTGTAAAAGCGTTCAATACAGAACATATCAGCAAACCAGCAATGAAACATTCTCTTTTTTTCTTTCTGATTATGCAAAATATCGACCACAGCAAAGTAAGCAGCGGAAAAAGAATATTTCCCCAAAACATAAGCTGCACCGGAAACGCAAAGCGGGTGTCATAATAAAACCAGACCTTTTGTATTCCTGTAATCAATCCCCATACGGTAAATACTTCAAAGAGGACTACTACAACAGAAATGAAGCGGCTCTTTTTTAGCTCTGGTTCGTTCTCTTTCTCTGCGGAAAGCATATCAATAATTTTTGTTTTCTGAATGGTACGGGTATTGAAAATTCCTACCACAAAAAAACTTGCCACAAAAAATACCACTGTCAACAAAACGGTATCCGGGAATAATGTCCATGAGATTTCATAAGGCTTTCCATAAGCAGTAAGGAGCATTGCGGTAATGAATTGAGAGCAAAATACACCGCAAAAAATACCAATCAAAATGGAAAACATACCCATAATCAGTGTTTCTGCAAAGAAAATCCTGCCAATGGTTTTTTGTTCCATTCCCATAATGGACTGGACAGCAAACTCTTTTTGCTTCCGTCTTAGCATATAATGATTGACGAACCGTATCAAAAATAACAACAGCAATGTTATCATGCAGATTGCAATTTTCATTCCGTCACTTAACAGCGTAAAATCATACTCGCTGCCTATATCCGGGCTATAATAACTACTGGAAATAGACAAGAACGCATAAAACAAGGTAACACAGATTGTCATTGTGACAATGTAGACCAGATAGTCTTTTACAGACCGTTTTGCATTTCTGAAAATAAGTTTAGCATACATGGCTCTGTCCCCCTCCGATCATGGTAAGGACATTCAGAATTTTATCAAAAAAAGCACTTCTGCTGTCGTTGCCCTTGCGCAGTTCCATAAAGATTTCTCCGTCTTTCAAAAAAAGAATACGGTTGGCATAGCTGGCAGTAAAAGCGTCATGAGTTACCATAAGAATGGTCGCCTTAAGCTGTTCATTGATACTTTGAATGGTAGACAGCAGCATTTGTGAGGAATGGCTGTCTAATGCTCCTGTTGGCTCATCTGCCAATAAGAGTTTCGGATTGTTGATAATTGCTCTTGCACAGGCACAACGCTGTTTTTGACCGCCCGATACCTGATAAGGATATTTGTTTAGAATATCGCTGATATTCAGCTTTCCGGCTATATCCAAAATGTGGGGTTCTACACTCCCAGCAGGGACTTTATTGATTGCTAATGCCAGTGCAATGTTTTCTGAAATTGTCAATGTATCCAGCAAATTGAAGTCTTGAAATACAAAACCTAAATTCTCTCTGCGAAAGCCAGCAAGGGATTTGGGGTTGATTTCCGTTATATCTGTTCCATCTAAAAAAATATGCCCTGCACTTACGGTATCAATCGTAGAAATACAGTTTAGCAGCGTTGTCTTTCCAGAACCGGACGCACCCATAATTCCGAGAAATTCTCCGGCTTCCACAGAAAAACTAATATCTTTAATGGCTTTGGTAATATTCCCCTCATTGCCATAATATTTCTGGATATGCTCCAGCTTCAAAATTGTATTCATCGGATAAACCTCCTTAACTGTCCCATACCCATATTGTAAATGGAGTATATCATTTTTTGTATCAAGTTTTCTTACACAGTTCTTACAAAAATGTAAGAAGTGCAGAACCTATCAGCCCTGCACTCCGATAATAAAATCATTCATTTGAAAGATAAGTGAAATCGTTGTTCCTCTGTTTTCGGAATAAGCAGTAAGTCCTATTCCCAGTTTATCACATAGACGCTTGCAAAGATATAAGCCAATTCCAGTAGAATTTTTCCCGGTTCGCCCATTCTGACCTGTAAATCCTTTTTCAAAAATACGGGGTAAATCACTTTTAGGAATACCTATCCCATTATCGCTGATAGATAGCACAATCTTGTCATCCGTTTTTGTCGCCCCAAAGTGCAAAATAGGCTGCTCTGCATGGTATTTGATTGCATTACCGATAATCTGATTTAAGATGAACCGCACCCATTTTTCATCGGTGTAAACTTTTGTTTCTATATCGTCTATCTGAATTGACATATTGCTTTGACGCAAAAGATACTTATTATCTGCGATTGCACTATGCACAACATCGCATAAATTGACTTCACGGACAGAATAGTCTTTTTCAGTGTGTTCACTTCTGGCATAGTAAAGCGCCTGTTCTGTATATTGATTGATATTCTCTAACTCTGCCAATACCTCTCTGGAAAAGGGAGAACGGTTATTCTCACACAGCAGCTTCATGGCTGTAATTGGTGTTTTTACTTCGTGTATCCATTGTTCAATGTATTCTTTATATTCCCTGCGTTCCCTCTGTACTTCGCCAATCCGTTCCAACATAGATTTTTCAGCCATTTTCATAATCTGGTAAAAAACCTGTTCATCAGCCCTTTCCGGCACTTGCATGATTTCCGGCAATAAATATCGTTCTTCTAATTGCTCCGCCATACCAAGCAATTTATTCAGATATTTTTTTCGTGAGAAATAAAATGCCAGCAAAGATAAAACAAGGACAATCGACCAGACTGCAAGAATAAACAGGACTGTTTGGATAGGATTATCGCTTGCAATCAGGAACAAAGCAAGGGCAAGCATACCCAGCAGATTGATTAAAATAACGGGAAGTTGATTTTTTAAATATTGTTTTCCACTCATAATGTATATCCCTGCCTGTGTTTTGTTTTAATGAAATCTACAAGTCCGATTGCTGCCAGTTTGCCGCGAATACGGGTAATATTGACACTTAGGGCGTTATCATCAACATAAAGCTGATTGTCCCAAAGAAAATCCACAATATCATTTCTGGAACAGATTTTTCCGGCGTTCTTAAAAAGGTAGTAGAGGATTTTCAATTCATTCTTTGTCAATTCTGCTTTCTGTCCTTTGTACTCTATCATGCTACTCTCCAAATGCAGGGTAGCTTCTCTCCACATATAAATTTCTGTTTGAGGGGAACGGTAGGCTTTCTTTAACAATGCAGCAATTTTAGCAAGAAGAATAGCGGGATTATAAGGCTTTGTGATAAACGCATCTCCACCCAGCATAATGCTGTTCAGTTCGTCCATATCTGTATTGCTGCTTGTTACAAATACAATCGGAATATCTGAAAAGGTGCGAATTTGAGAGCATATTTCAAAACCGTTATTACCCGGAAGTTTTATATCCAGAATAACCAGATGTGGCGCAGCTTCTTTTAACTGCTCTATTGTTCGGGAAAAATCCGTAACTGCAAATACTTCATATCCATTCCCAGACAAAAGAGTTTTAAGCTGTGTTTGTATCGTAAAATCATCTTCAATGATTAGTATTTTTTCCTTCATGGAGATACCTCCCTGACACTTTATTATACTGTATCAGAGAGGCTTTCTCAATCCATATTGAAGAATAGTAACGGAATAATGGGCGGTTGTCTATCAAATTCTTGTGTGTTACTTTACCGCACATGAGCATTATCACTTGTGCTGATAGTATCCAGATAATTCTTTTCTTTTCCATTTGCAGTCAGATACTCAGAGAAGGAATAAGGATATATATTCATGATGACAAAACGGCCGCCCAGTGTAGAAGCAATTTCGCTGCTGAGCATTTTGCTGATACATTATGTAGGATTTGCCGGTTCTTCTGATGCCGACAAAACAATAGTTTATATTTTCTTCCAGAGGATAGTGTCTAACGATTATTGGGTTGTTTAGGTAAATATCCTTCGGCTGTCTTGTAAAGCATAAAATACAGACGTAGTGAAAAAATATGGTCGATTCAATACATTTTACGGTCGATTCATGACAATCCGTCCATTTGGAAAGAAATTCGTTGTACATTAGAAACAGGTAATCATGTACAACGAATTTTTTACATTAAAAGCAAAGGAGAAAAAGGAATGAAAAAGTTAAACAAATGGATAGCAGGATTGCTGTGTATGATGCTTGTCATAACCATGGTTGCAGGACTGGGTGTGACGGAAGTGAAGGCAGATGATGCGGTAACAACAGTAAGTTCGTGGAATGAGTTAAAAAATGCAATAAGTAAGGGTGGTAATATTCAATTAGATAAGAATATTACAGCTGGAACAGGTGATTATAGGTTTAATGTAGACAAGAACGTGACCATTGATCTGAATGGATATACGATTGACCGTAACTTAAATGAACAACAAGACAATGTATTTAGTGTGATAGCAGGTGGAACTTTAATCATAAAAGATACGAGTGAAGGACAAAATGGAAAAATTACTGGTGGATGGGCAAATGAAGACTATGCTGGAGGCATTAATGTCAGAGAAGGAACGTTAATATTAGAATCCGGCAATATTGTTGGAAATCGTAGCAATAAAACTTTTACAAAACGCGGTGGTGGAGTTGCAGTTTTTTATAATGGAACTTTCATCATGAGAGGAGGTAAGATTTCAGGAAATGAGGCAGGATACGGCGCGGGAGTGGTTGTTCTTGATAATTGCAATTTTGAAATGACTGGTGGAGAAATCACAGATAATATTTGTGATTTTGGTGAATATCAAGATCAGGAAGGAGCAGGTGTCTTTGCATACCAGGGAGCGGATGTAACAATCGGAGGAAGTGCAAATATTTACGGAAATAAAAATTCAAAAGATGAAAATAGTAACTTATATATTTATCGTTACAAAAGTAGTGAAAAAATTAATCTGAGCACGACTGTTCCACTGACAACGGGTGCTAAAATAGGTGTAGGTTATTATCAGCCATATGGAAAAAACGAGATACCACTTGCAGATTCAGGAAAACAATTCAAAGATGCATTTTTCACTGACGATGATAAAAACTATGAAATTACAACAAAAGATGGAGTAGATGGTATTTTTTATTCTCCAAAAAATTCTTCGGGAGGCAGCTCCACACCATCCACGCCAACCTCTTACAAGCTAAGGGTAGGCGGAGTTGAAGTTACCAGTGCCAATACTTCCGGCACAGGATGGAGTTATGATAATCAGACAAATACACTGACCTTAGATGGATTTAATTATGAAGGTAATGGAAGCGGAATCGAAACCTCAAAAGACTTGAATATAATAATTAAAAATGAAAATAGGATAAAAAATATAAGCAGTTCTTACAGTGATAGTACAAATGGATGGAGTTGCGGAATATATGCTTTTGGAAATTTAACCATAACAGGAGATGGGACACTTGATGTAACAGGTGGAACAGCAGATACCAGTCATGGTATTAGTGTGCTAGGAAAACTGGAAATTGATAGTCAGGGTACAATTATTGCCAAAGCACAGGCAACAGCAGGTACAAGTGGCATATATGCATATGATGGTATTGTTATTAAAAATGGTAATATTACAGCATATGCTGCAGAAGCAGCTTACAGTAGCCGTGGTATTGAATGTGATGGCGATATAACGATTAGTGGAGGAACTGTGGTAGCTAAGGCAGAAAAAGGAGAGATTTCCAGCTATGGATTAGAAAGTGGTAAAAAAATAACGATATCTCCAAATGCAGTTGTCACAGCATCTGGAGTTACCGCAGCATTAAATAAAAAACCAGAAGGATATACTGGTGAGATTGGTACAACTTTCGTAAGTAATAATACCAATCCAAATCCAACACCGACACCAGAACCAACACCAGCACCAGAACCAACACCGACACCAAGTGAACCATCAACAACGCAGGGTGAATCTACAACAACATCAACACCTGCTTCGACATCAACGGCAAGCACACAGGGCAGTCAGCAGGTTATACCAACCATTATTGAAGGTGCAGGCAGCAGCTATACGCAGGGAAGTGGAAATACAATTTATTTCCGTTCCAGTGATTCATTTGCAAACTTCCAGAAAGTTATGGTAGATAATGCAGAACTCAGTGCAGACTGCTATACGGCAACAGAAGGAAGTATCATTATCACTTTGAAACCGGAGTATTTAAGCACATTGGCAGCCGGAACACACAGTATTAGTATTGTTTCTGCAAATGGAGTTGCAACAGCAGACTTTGAAGTTCAGACAGCAGATACAACAGCAGTTTCACCGAAAACCGGAGATAACGATCAGGCAGCTTTGTGGATCACACTTCTCCTTCTTTCCTGTGGAGCATTGACCGCAGTTGGAATCAGAAAAAAAGTAAGATAAGCAAAAAATTAAAGTGAAATGAACGACAACATGAGCTATAAGAAAAACCTAGTACTCATCTGTCAATCAGCATGGTGAACTCAAAGATATTATCACTCTCTTTTTCTGTCAGGTACAGAGCATCGAGATTAGTTAAACCGATTAATTTTTTGATTTTTTCATTAACGCTTTGATTCTGAGAAATATTGATATTGGTTCCATCACCTTTGTCAACAGCCCTGAAGTCACGCATAAAATTTACAAGATCATAGGAACTGAGCTTGTTTTTGAAACATTTGATTTCCAGGATTCTTAAAAGAAACAAGCTAAGGCAGCAGATTAAAAAATGCCCTGCAAGGATATTAAATTTTCCAGTAAAATCAAGGTTTTTTAGGTATCTGCGCGATTTGAGATGTATGAGGAAATTTGAAAACATCGGAACTGTATGAAACCGATTGACATGAAAAAAAGTGTATTGTATAATCAGAATCGCTCATCGGAGGGCAACTTGTTCGTTTAGAAACAATAGCTGGATAAGATGGCAGATTGAAATATCTGCTTTTCTTATCCGGCTTTTTTTGTGTGACAGGAAATTACTGCCACAACCTATCATTTTCAGGAGGAATATATGGAAACAAACACATCATTTACAGAAGGAAAAATCTTAAAACCTTTGATCTTATTTGCATTTCCTGTCTTGCTGGCGTTATTTCTGCAGGCGATGTATGGCGCGGTAGACCTGCTCATAGTGGGAAAATTTGCTTCATCCGCAGATGTATCCGCGGTTTCGACAGGTTCTCAGATCATGACTACATTAACAAATCTGATCAGCAGTTTCGCAATGGGAACCACAATTTTGCTGGGACAGCAGATCGGAAGCGGAAAAAAAGAGGAAGGCGGACGAACCGTAGGAACAGCAATTGTCATGTTTGCGGCGATCGCAGTGGTCATGTCGATCATTATGGTTGTTTTTGCGCCTTCAATCAGTCAGATCATGAACGCGCCTGAGGAAGCATTTCAAAAGACCGTTGATTACATCAGAATTTGCGGCGGAGGTATGTTAGTCATTGTTGCCTACAATCTGATCGGCTGCATTTTCCGTGGACTGGGCGATTCTAAGACACCGCTTATCACAGTCGCGATTGCATGTGTTTTTAACATTGCGGGAGATCTGATCCTATGTGCAGGCTTTCACATGGGAACACAGGGCGCTGCGATTGCAACAGTGTTTGCGCAGATTGTGAGCGTGGTAGTTTCGTTTTTCCTGATCTGTAAAAAAGAGCTGCCTTTTACCGTAAAAAATAAAAATATTCGGATTCATAAAGTATATTTGAAGAAAATGGTTGGTTTTGGGGCGCCGATTGCATTGCAGGATCTGCTTGTGAGCATTTCATTTTTGATCATTCTGGCAATCGTAAATTCTATGGGAGTCATTGCCTCGGCAGGTGTCGGTGTCGCAGAAAAAGTGTGTGCATTTATCATGCTCATATCGTCTGCTTTCATGCAGTCCATGTCGGCATTTGTGGCACAAAACTATGGCGCAGGTCAGATTACAAGAGCCAGAAAAGCCTTGCATTACGGCATTGCCGTTTCTTTTTCCATTGGCGTGGTAATGTTTTTGATCACGTTTTTCCATGGAGATGCGCTGGCAGGAATTTTCTCCTCGGATGGGGAAGTGGTTTTTGCAGCGGCAGATTATCTCAAGGCATATGCGATCGACTGCCTGTTTACAGCTATTTTCTTCTGCTATACCGGATTTTACAATGGTATCGGTAAGACACGATTTGTCATGATCCAGGGAATCCTTGGCGCATTTTGCGTCAGAGTTCCGGTGTCTTATATTATGAGCATCCAGCCGGAAACATCGCTGTTTCATATCGGGCTGGCAACGCCGATGTCGTCAGCCTTGCAGTTGATTCTCTGCGTTGGATTCATGCTCTTTTTGAGAAAAAAGGGGATGTTAGACGATAAAAAAATTTAATCGTCTCTATTTTCTTTCCCATTGAAAATTCTGGATTGTTTTATGGTACAATGCGTTTAAACATTTGAACAAAGAAAGGAATTATATATGGATATCTTAGAGTTAATGAAGGAAAGACACAGGACATGAGGTTAAATAATGCAGTCGAAAGAGATAGAGCAGCTTGCTTCTGAGTTTGAAAAATGCCAGAGAATACTCATTGCGCTTGGCGATGAAAACAGGCTTCACATGATTCCGGAAAAGATGAATAAAACCGCATAAAGATGTGAAAAGACAGGGATTGATGACCATGATTTTGTATTGGTGATTGATTCCTGTTTTGTAATATTATGATAGGGCGAGTTTAAATTATTTCTTGACAATAGCGTTATAGAACCATATAATTACCAATGGTAATTAACAAAGGCAATTATATAGCACAATGTAAAAAAGGAACCGATAGTATGAACGAAGAAAAAATAAAGAGAATGTTGGATGCCTGCTATCTTGCAAAAAGGACGAGGGAACTGCTCCCGGAACTGCCGGAAGGAGTCACACCAGCGTATATACAGTACATGGATGTGATCCACAAGTTACAGGAGAAGAAAGAGAGAGTAAAAGTATCGGATATCAGTGACACATTAAAGCTGCCAAGACCGGGGGTGACAAGAACGGTCAAGGAAATGGAAAAAAAGGGCTATCTCACGAAATATGCGTCTGAGGAGGACGGTCGGATCACATATGTTTTCATTACAGAAAAAGGTGAGGAGTTATCGGATAAGTACGATAAAAATTATTACAGCCGGCTTTTGAAACATATGGATCATATTTCCGAAGAAGAAGCGGATTGTATGATTTCGACCATAGAAAAATTTTATAAAGTCATGAGCGAAAGGAGAGTTGACATTGAATAGTTCAAAATCAGATTTTACACAGGGAAGTATTTTAGGAAAGCTGCTGCCATTTATGCTGCCAATCTTAGGCGCATTAGTATTGCAGGCGGCTTACGGTGCAGTTGACCTTCTGGTCGTTGGAAGGTTTGGAACAACATCGGGGCTTTCAGCCGTATCAACAGGAAGCCAGGTGTTAAACTTAGTCACTTTTGTTATTACGCAGTTTGCAATGGGTATCACTGTTTTGATCGCACGGTATATCGGGGAGAAAAAACCGCAGTATATTGGAGCTTTGATCGGTGGAGCAACAATTATTTTTGCAATTGTTTCTGCGGTACTTTTTGTAGTTATGATCGGGTTTGCACAGCCGATTGCAGTGCTGATGCAGGCACCACAGGAGGCTGTGGAACTGACATCGTCTTATGTGCGTATCTGCGGTGGCGGAATTTTTTTCATTGTGGCGTACAATCTGCTCGCAGCTATTTTCAGAGGCTTAGGTGACAGCAAATCTCCATTATTATTCGTTGCAGTTGCATGTGTGGTAAATATCGCAGGAGACCTGATTTTAGTGGCAGGACTGCATTTAGACGCAGCCGGAGCTGCAATCGCAACTGTAACAGCACAGGCGGTCAGCGTCGTTTTTGCATTATTTTTACTGGTAAAAAGAGAACTTCCATTTAAAATCACCAGACAGGATTTTAAGATCAACACACATTGTATAAGAGCATTAAAAGTCGGTCTGCCGCTTGCTATGCAGGAGTTCTTGACACAGATCTCATTCCTTGCACTCTGCGCATTTGTCAACCGGCTTGGACTCGCAGCTTCCTCCGGATATGGTGTTGCCTGCAAGGTCGTTAACTTCGCAATGCTGATTCCAAGTTCTCTGATGCAGTCCATGGCATCCTTTGTATCGCAGAACGTGGGTGCCGGAAACGAAAAAAGAGCGAAAAAAGCAATGTTTACCGGCATGGGCGTTGGAATTGTGATCGGCTGCATTGTATTTGCATTTGTTATGTTTAAGGGAGATCTTCTGACCGGAATCTTCACAACAGACGCAGCCGTTGTGCAGAATGGTTATGATTATCTGAAAGGGTTTGCGTTGGAAACGATCGTGACAGCCGTTCTATTCAGTATGGTCGGTTATTTCAACGGACATGATAAAACGGTCTGGGTTATGGTTCAGGGACTCGTCCAGACGCTTCTTGTGCGTCTGCCGCTGGCATATTATATGAGTATCCAGCCAGATGCGAGCCTCACCAAGATCGGTTTTGCGGCTCCGGAAGCAACGATATTCGGAATTGTGCTGAATGTGATCTTCTATCTGTGGATGAACCGGAAACGGAATAATTTATAAGCAAAAGCCCTGAAGTTGCAGCTTCAGGGCTTTTTGCGATGTAGCGTTATCATCATAACATATAATGCGTATGTTAATACTTTTTATGGTATACTTCAGATATAAATTTAGGAAAGAAAAGAGGAACCAATAAATGAAAATTGTGATTATTAACGGAAGTGCAAGAAAAGGCAATACATTAACTGCAATTAATGCATTTATAAAAGGTGCATCTGGAAAAAATGAGATCGAAGTGATTCAGCCGGACAAGTTAGATATCAGCCCATGCAAAGGATGTGGCGTCTGTCAATGTAATAAAGGCTGCGTAGATCAGGATGATACCAATCCTACAATTGACAAAATTGTGGCAGCAGACATGATCCTTTTTACAACACCAGTGTATTGGTGGGGAATGTCCGCACAGTTAAAGCTGGTTATAGACAAATGTTATTGCAGAGGATTACAGATAAAAGGGAAAAAGGTTGGTGTTATTGTCGTAGGCGGATCACCGGTAGACAGTATACAATATGAACTGATTCAGAAACAGTTTGACTGCATGGCTCACTACCTGTCATGGGATATGCTTTTCCAGAAATCCTATTATGCAACTGCAAAAGATGAATTATCAAAAAATGCGGGTGCAATGGAAGACCTGGAAAAATTAGGCGCAGAGCTGGCATAGGGAAAAACCAGTCTATCATGAGATTTCAAAAGGAGAGCAGGAAAAATGACAGAAAAAGAGAAAATGACGGCAGGAAAAATTTACGATCCTTCCGATGAAGAACTTGTAAAATTAAGAACAAAAGCCCATAGATTAAGTAAAGAATATAATGAACTTCTTGAAACAGACGAGAAACGTTCCGAGATTCTGAAAGAAATGGGAATCATAGGTGATTCGTTTTACTTGCAGGGACCAGTACAGTTTGATTATGGCTGTCTGACATCTATCGGTGCAAATTCGTATGCGAACTTTAACTTTACGTGTGTGGATTGCTGTCCGGTTACAATTGGTGCAAATGTATTTATGGGACCAAATGTGTCACTTCTTACCCCGATGCATCCGCTCCGCTGGCAGGATCGCAACCAATATCAGAAACAGAATGGAACACTTACCGATAAGGAATACGCCAGACCGATTACCATTGGCGATAACTGCTGGATCGCAGGAAATGTTACAATCTGTGGTGGTGTTACGATCGGCGAGGGCTGTGTGATCGGTGCTGGAAGCGTCGTTACCAGAGATATTCCGGCAAATTCACTTGCAGTTGGTGTTCCATGCCGCGTGATCCGCGAGATTACGGAAGAAGATGCGCTGGAAAATCACCCAGAGTTGTTCTAAAAAAAATCAGCTATAATCAAAACCTATAACAAACCCAAGGAATCTTCTATAACAAAAACAATTGACAAAATAATATCAGATGATTATAATTCCCCATATAAAGTAATTCCTACATAACATATCAAATAAGTAGGAAATAAGAAAGGGGAAAATCATATGAAGACAAATACAATCGTAATGAACAAAAACCAGATGTGTTGCTGTTGTATGTGCTGTATGGATGAATACGGTTTTATTTTCATATGATTTATACACCTGAGTGTTTTGGAGAAAAGAAGAAGCAGGCAGTTGTGATAACCATATGACAACGACCTGCTTCTTTCTTTATGTGTATACTCTTTGGAATTAACGTATGAAAGTGTATAACAGAAAGGTATAAAAATGTTAGAGATCAAAAACCTTTCCAAAAGTTTTCATGAGAATAAAGTATTAGACCATATTAATTTAAAAATTGAAAAAGGCGATGTTGTCGGAATTATCAGCCCTTCCGGTACAGGAAAATCAACCTTATTAAGATGCATCAACCAGTTGGAGATCCCGGAGGAGGGGGAGGCAGTTTTTGGTGGAAAAACGGTCGATCTTTCCAAAAAACACAAAGACAGCCTGGAATTCCGTAAGATTACGGGCATGGTGTTCCAGAGATTTTATCTGTTTGAGAAAAAGACAGCGTTGGAAAATGTTAGGGAAGGTCTTATGGTTGTTCAGAAAAAGAGCAAAGCAATTGCTTTAAAAGAATTAGAGCTTGTTGGAATGGCATCATGGGAAAATCATTATCCAAAACATTTGTCCGGAGGACAGCAGCAGCGTGTCGCAATTGCCAGAGCACTTGCCCTAAAGCCGGAATTACTCCTGCTCCACGAGCCGACTTCAGCCTTAGACCCGGAGCTTATTATGGTGGCGACACCGGAAATATTTTTGCTGTCTTAGATGGAGAATTAGAAGGAGATCCGGTTATTTTTTGCGCACATATGGATGATGTAGAACCTTGGAGCGGCAAAAAATCTGTTTTGGAAAAAGACGGAACAATACATTCTGCAGGGGATACTGTGCTTGGTGCAGATGACATCAGTGGTATTCTGGAAATCCTCTATTGTGTACAACTTGTTCTTGACAGTGGAAAACCTCATAAAAAAATTGAAATTCTGTTTACAATTGGTGAGGAATTATATGTCAAAGGTTCGGATGTTTTTGACTATTCGAAAGTAACCGCAAAACAGGCGTATGTGCTTGATCTGTCTGAAGAGACGACGTTTAATATCGGAACGATTCAGGGTGGAACAGCGACAAACATTGTGCCGGACTGCTGTGTGCTGACCGCCTATGAGACAACACTTGAGAGCAAGTCAGTGACCGATTTTCAAAAAGCCTGTGAAATCTTAGGATTTTCCGGTGGACTTACAGGTACGTTCGGTGGAAGTGATAACAACAGTTTTGCAAAAAACGGAATCGAAGGGCTTGTTTTATCGAATGGAATGTATAACGCACATTCGACACGGGAATACACAACGGTCGATGATCTTTATAAAGGAGCAGAGCTGATCGGACAGCTTATTTTATTATAAAAAGAAATTTTGGTCGTATTCTGTTGAAGATTGTTGTTTTCGCATATAGCTATCTTGTGTAAGTTATGGTAAAATAGCCACAGAGAGCGTCAAGGAGGACGCAATAGTGGGAGGTAGCTCTTATGGATAAGAACAGCGAAAAAAATGTCAGGTTCCGCATAAATATTACATTGTTAATTGCGGTAGTTTTACTGGTTGCAGATTTGTATGCAATGATCAATATGCCTCAGAAATTTATTATTCTGGCGATCATTACAGCATTGTTTCTGGTTGCAATCTATTTTTTGGTAGATTCCATTTCAATTTATCTGATGGCAGAAAAGAATCGCAAAGAAGAACAGTATGATAGTATTTTTAAATCAGAAAAAGCGTCTTATCTTTTATTGAGGAAAACATTTGATGATCTGTATGAACTCATTGAAAAAGGAAACCAGTCCCGGAAAGCAAATGTGGAGGATATTATCCACGCACAGAAAGCAGTAGCAAAGGTTTCCATTGGAAGAAGTAAAGAGAATGCAGATGCACTGATGAATTCCAATGACCACATCATGGAAAAGATTTCGATGTTAGAGGCTGTTTTATCAGACAATGTTTCGCATCCGGCACCGGAAACTAATAAAAATGACAGCGCATATGCACAGAATATTTTAGACAATCAGAATAAAATATTACAGCAGCTGGAAGTTTTGCAGAATACATTGAATACGATCGGAGCTGATGCAAAGATAGCAGCAGAGTCTGCAAAACAGAACTTTTTTACCGAGGAACGTATCTTGGCAGAAGAGAATAAAATTGAAAAAGAAGAACCACAGGTTCAGGAAGTCGCAGTTGAGGAGATCCCATCGGCTGCTGGAGAAGCAACTGTGATGGAAGAGACACCAATCGAAGAAGTTCCATCTGATATGGAGGAAACACCGATTGAAGAAGAACCATCCGTGATGGAGGAGACACCGATCGAGGAAGTTCCATCTGATATGGAGGAACCATCAATTGGTAAAGAAGAAGTTTCTTCTCCGGAGGAAGATTTATCCAAGTATGATGATATAATGGTAGATACTTTGACGGATTCGGATGATAATGTTCCGGTCGAGAAGATTCCATTGGAAGATGAAACTGTTGTAGATGATGAGCCGGCAATGCCTGATCTGTCAGATCCGAATAAGGTTATGACACCGGATGAGATCGCAGCATTGATTGCAAACTTATAATAGAAGAAAGACTTCGGTGTAAAGTAAAAAATAATATTTAAGAGAATAAAAAATCTGTCATACAAATGCAATTTTTGTATGGCAGATTTTTTGTGTAACAGGAAAAACGTTCCCGATCATTATTCGGCAGTGATTTTTACGATTTCTTTGATAACCGAAACAGCGGTATCCATACCTTCTACACTGATATGTTCAAATGGTCCGTGGAAACCATAGCCGCCGGTTCCGAGGTTCGGACAAGGAAGTCCCATAAAACTTAATCTGGCACCGTCTGTACCACCGCGGACTGGGCGGGAGACTGGTTCCAGACCAACGTTTTTGATTGCTTTTTTTGCAATTGCTACGACATATTCATTCTTTTCAATGACTTCCAGCATATTACTATAGGAATGCTGAATGTTCAATTTTACAGTGTCTGCATGATATTTTTCATTCATTTTTTTCTCAATGCCACGCAGTGTATCAAGACGTTTTTCAAAAGTGGCTTTGTCATGGTCACGCACGATATAATTCACTTTGGCGTGGGCGATGTCTCCGCTAAAATCAGTCAGATGATAAAATCCCTCTCTGCCTTCGGTGTGGGCAGGAGTCTCATTTTCAGGGAGAAGAGATGCAATCTCACAGCCGACAAGGGCAGCGTTGATCATAATATCTTTTGCCTCCCCAGGGTGGACATTGACGCCATTGATCTCAAAAGAAGCACTTGCGGCATTGAAGTTTTCATAGGCAACTTCGCCCTCGTAGTCGCCGTCAACGGTGTAGGCAAATCTGGCTTTAAAATAGTCAAGGTCAAATAAATCAGCACCGCTTCCGACTTCCTCGTCCGGTGTGAAGCCGATCCAGATGTCGCCGTGAGGTATTTTTTCTGTGATGATCTGTTCCACTGCCGTCATGATCTCGGAAACCCCGGCTTTATCGTCGGCGCCGAGCAGGGTTGTTCCATCTGTAGTGATCAGTGTGCGTCCTTTTAATGTTTTAAGTGTAGGAAAATCGGATACTTTCAGATAAGCACCGCTTCCCTTTAAAAGAACATCATTGCCGTCATAATCCGGAATGATCTGTGGTTTGACATCTTTTCCAGAAAAATCAGGAGCAGTGTCCATATGGGAAATAAAACCGACAGCAGGCTTGTCAGCATATCCTTTCGTTGCCGGCAGCAGTCCGTAAACATAGCAGTGATCGGTTAAAGTGACTTTCTCTAAACCGAGATCGCGCAATTCCTGTTCTAACACTTTTCCTAACTCAAACTGTCTTTCCGAAGATGGAATCTGTCGGCATTCCTCGTCAGAAGTTGTCCAGTAAGAGACATATTTTAATAATCGTTCTTCAACACGCATGTGAAACCTCCTTATAAAATGGTGCCGTATTTATTTTGATATAAAATCAAGCCGGGCACACATAGTTATAAAATACCATAAAATAGTGAAATGCGAAATAAATTTATAAAAAAATAGTTGCATTTCTAAAAAAAGTATTATATAATAACATTCGTCGCTGAAAGACATGCGCCACTAGCTCAGCTGGCAGAGCACCTGACTCTTAATCAGGGTGTCCAGGGTTCGAACCCCTGGTGGCGCATTACGAAGTACCGATTTTATAGCAGATGGCTATGGGGTTGGTGCTTTTTTTTGTTCAATCTTTACTGTGTGATCTCCAATATAAAATTACCCATAAGAAACAGAGCCGCCATAATTTTGAAAACAAGATCAAAATTACGGCGGCTCTGTTTTTTTGTCAATAAATTGTATACAACATGCAATTAGCGGGAGGCAATGAGTTTACAGATCGGATTTCCTTTTGAGGAGAATTTTTCTTCGTACTCTGTCATAATATTTCCTTCATTTAAAACAGAATCATGATGGAGATCTCGGGTGGAGGCATCTAAATGCCATCCGGCTTCCGGGATTTCTTCTAAGGAAAAGGTAAAAAGATCCTGATTATCGGTCTTAAACTCCAGTCTGCCATCCGGTTTTAAAATGGCATCGTAACGCGCAAAAAACTGACGGGAGGTAAGACGGCGTTTTGCATGACGGTCTTTCGGCCAGGGATCTGAAAAGTTCAGATAAATGCGGGAAACTTCATCTTTGGCAAAAACCTCTGTGACATCAGCGGCGTCCATGCAGATGAATCTTAAGTTTGGCATAGGAGTTTCTTCCATTTTCTGAAGCGCACGTAAAAGTACACTCGAATAGCGTTCGATACCGAGGTAATTGATGTCCGGGTGCGCCGCAGCCATATCCATGATAAAACGGCCTTTTCCCATTCCAATTTCAATATGGAGAGGCTGAGTGGAAGAAAAAACTGACTGCCAGTTCCCTTTTTTTGACTCTGGTTCCTTGATGCAGTATTCACTGTTTAAAATTGCTTCATCAGCACCTGGGATATTTCTTAATCGCATATAAGTTATAATCCTGCCTTTCGTTGTAAAGTGTACAGAAAATCGTTGTCCGAAAAAATTATTTTCATACAGAAAAGTGTGCAAAAAGCACACAGAGGTATTTTACAATAAAACAATGAAAAAAAGTAGCATTATTTTAAGAAAACCTTAAAAGAAAATTTGCGCATAAAGGTTGCATGTATTTTTTTCAAAGTTTATACTGATACTAGCA
>OHLB01000518.1_pt1 | contig 19167 bp, 17 predicted proteins | sample 1569021 | NCBI WGS metagenome assembly OHLB01 (sample SAMEA3879592, study PRJEB24766) | human gut metagenome | biome: human-associated habitat; feature: feces | place: USA | collected 1985/1987 | reverse complement strand
TCTCGGTGAACTCGGTGGCCTCGGTCTTGGCCGTACCGGTCATACCGGACAGCTTCTTGTACATGCGGAAATAGTTCTGGAAGGTGATGGTCGCCAGCGTCTTGCTCTCGGCGGCGATCTTCACGCCCTCCTTGGCTTCGATGGCCTGATGCAGGCCCTCGTTGTAGCGGCGGCCGATCATCAGACGGCCGGTGAACTCGTCCACGATGATGACCTGACCATCCTTGACCACGTAATCGATGTCCCGCTGCATCACGCCGTAAGCCTTGATGGCCTGATCGATGTGATGGGCAAGGGTCATGTTCTCGGCGGCGGCAAGGTTCTCGACCTTGAAGTAGGCTTCCGCTTTCTTGATGCCGCTGGCAGTCAGGGTACAGGTCTTGTGCTTTTCGTCCACGACGTAATCACCGTCGGTCTGCTCGTCGGTAGAGACCTTATCCTCCAGCTCTACCACCACGCTCTTGCGCAGGGTGCGCACAAAGCGGTCCACCTGTGTGTACAGGCTGGAGGAATCCTCGCCGCGGCCGGAAATGATCAGGGGCGTGCGGGCTTCATCGATCAGGATGGAGTCCACTTCATCGACGATGGCATAGGCGTGGCCGCGCTGCACCATGTTGGCCTTATAGGTCACCATGTTGTCGCGCAGGTAGTCGAAGCCGAACTCGTTGTTGGTACCGTAGGTGATGTCGGCAGCATAGGCGGCGCGGCGTGCATCGCCGTCCATGCCCTGTGCGATCAGGCCGACAGAAAGGCCCAGCCAGCGGTAGAGCTTGCCCATCCACTCGCTGTCGCGCTTGGCAAGGTAATCGTTGACGGTGACAACATGCACGCCCTCACCGGTGAGGGCATTCAGGTAGGCGGGCAGGGTAGCCACAAGAGTCTTGCCTTCACCGGTCTGCATCTCGGAAATATCACCGCGGTGCAGGGCAATGCCGCCGATGACCTGCACAGGGAAGTGCTTCATGCCCAGCACGCGCCATGCGGCTTCGCGGCAGACGGCAAAGGCATCGGGCAGGATATCATCGGTGGTCTTGCCGTCGGCCAGCTGCTGCTTGAACACAGCGGTCTGTGCCTGCAGGTCGGCATCCGGCATGGCGGCATATTTTTCTTCCAGAGCCAGCACCTGCTTGGCAATGGGGTTGATCTTTTTCAGCTCCCGGTCCGAGAAGCTGCCAAAGAGTTTTTCAACAAGGGACATTGGTAACACCTCATAGATCAAATTCGGGAAAATGCTTCCCGGAGATAGACATAAATACACACATATATGATACACCAAAGCGGCAGACGCGTCAAACCTGCAAGGTTATTTTAGCCGGATTTTGAATGAATTTTCTGTAAATTTGCGCTGGAAGGGGGTTCATAAAAGGAAAAGATATGTGGTGGAGGCGAACAGCCTCGCCCTCTCCGTCTGCTCCCGCTGGTCGCATCCACCTCCCCCAAAGTGGGAGGTCTTGGCAATCCACGCAAAGTTTCCGGTTTCGCCAGAGGCTCCCCCTTTGGGGGAGCTGGCGAGCGAATGCGAGACTGAGAGGGCGAGCCAACTAAAACAAAAGCCACCTCTGATTTTTGCAAATCAGAAGTGGTCAGGTGTACATTATAAGGTTTCCAGCAGCTGCGGCAGCTGTGCCAGATCGTCGATGACATTCGGGCACACAGCCTCGAGCCGCGCGCGGGATTGGTGGCCGCCGGTGTAGAGCACGCATTTTGTGCCAAGGGCCTTTGCAACTTCGGCATCGTGCTGGGTGTCGCCCACCATCACGCAGGCAGCAGGGGCGATGCCGCTTTGTGCAAGCCACTGTTTGCCCACCTGCACTTTGCTTACGCCATAGATGTCTGCAAGGCCGAGCAACTCAGTAAAATAGACCTGCAGGCCCCGTGCGGCTACCTGCTCGATCAGGTAGTCCCGGCGGGAGGCGGAAAGCACGCTCTGCCGCCAGCCCCGGCGCGAAAGCTCGGCCAGCGTCTCGGCAGCGTGTGCAGAGGGGGGACAGGCATCCACGCCTGCGTTATAACGTTCCATAAAGCGCTCGGCCAGCTCTGCATAAGGGTGCTTTGCAAAGTTGAAACCGGCGCGGATGTAGTATTCCTCAATGGGAAAACCGAAAATTTCCCGGTAAGCGGCAAGATCGTACCGCTGCGGATAACCGTGGGTCTCCAGCATCCAGTTGAGACAGCTGTGGGTGAAATCAACATCATCCATCAAAGTGCCGTTCCAGTCCCAGAAGATCATTCCGTTTGCCTGCATGGAAACCTCCTTGCGGTCATTAAGCTGCAAAAATTTTGCGCAGGGCCTTGCTGCTCTCGATGATCTTCACCAGCAGCACACCCAGAACGGTGCAGCTGATGAGCTCGCCGATACCTACGGAGATGCCGTTGGTGATGCAGGCCAGCCAGATGGGAGCGCTGGAGGTGGGGTCCGGGAACATGACGGCAATCTCAATGCCGATGATCACGGCATTGAACAGCACCGGCGGCAGGGAAGCCGCCACAGCCAGACCCTTGATGCGGATGTTCCGCAGCTTGTAGGTGACAAGGCAGGCCAGCAGGGTGGCAAGGGTGCCAAAGATGACATCCACGATGGTGGAGCCCAGCAGGTTTGCCAAAAAGCAGCCCAGCACCACACCGGCAATGTACTCGGCACCGAACACCGGCAGCAGGCAGAGCGCCTCAGCCACACGCACCTGTACCGCACCATAGGAGAGCGGCTGCAGAGCCATGCAGAGAACAACATAAATGGCTGCGACCACGCCGCAGCGCACCAGTTTACGGACGGAAGGATTCTGATTCATGATAATACTCCAGCGGGATGATTTTGACCGCACAGGGCCGCCAGCCCCTGTGGGTTTGGCCCGGTATGGTTCGAGACACGCCGGGGAGCCTAAAATCCTAAGTTGCTCTGAAAGGATGCCGCACAAAAAGCACAGCAAAAGGCAGTATAGCATAATTTTTGGCAGATTGCAACGAATTTTCGCAGAATCAGGTACAGATGCAGTTTTTGGTTTGGACCCTTCCGGTGAAAAAGAGGTTCCGAAAAGCCCGCAGGCTTTTCGGAACCTCAAAATAAAAATAAAATTACCGCTGAAATAGCCAGAGCGAAAGCGGAGGCTATTAAAATCGTGTGTTACCCTCTGGGGTGTCCGATATACACCAGAGCCACCGTGTCGGGGCCGGTGTTGGCGGAAACGACGCCGCCCAGCTCAAACACCAGCAGCGGCGGTTTGCCAAAGGCCTTGCGGCAGGCCTTTTCCAGATCGGCGGTCTGCGGGATGTTGGTGTGGCCGATCATATAATCAAAGTTCTCCACGCCTTCGCTGCGCTGTTTGCACAGCTCCACCATGGCGGGCACCACCTTGTCATCGCCGCGTACCTTGGCTTCCACCTTGGTCTTGCCGTCGATCAGGGTGATGATGGGACGAATGCCCATCAGCTCGCCCATAACAGCAGCAGCGGCAGAGATGCGTCCGCTCTTTTTCATCTGCTTCAGGCTGTAGGGGCCCAGAACGATCTCCATGCAGTCCATCTGCTTTTCAAACTCCCGGATCACATGGCTGATCTCTGCGCCGTTCTTCAGCTTGCGGGCCATTTCGCACAGATACCAGCCGAACACCATGGAATAGGTGTGGGGGTCCAGCAGATGGATCTTCAAGTGGTGCTCCGGGCGCTCCTCCCGCAGCATCCCCTGTGCCATGAGGGCGTTATTGTAGGTGGAAGAGCCGGATTTGTTGATGGGTACATGAATGACATCCGTATAGCCCTCGTCCACGTACTGGCAGTATTTTTCGCAGAACTGGATGGGGGTGATGGCGGCAGTGGAGGGCACGCCCTTAGCGGCACGCATCTTATCGTAAAATTCGGTGTTGGTGCAGCTTTCACGCTCCACGTAGTCCACATCGTCCAGCAGGATGTGGAAGCTCATGATGTCGATGCCGTATTTTTCGGCCATCTCCTGCGGGATATCGCAGGAGGAATCGGTCAGGATCGCAATCTTGCTCATAATGTCCCTCATTTCCATTCGTAGTCTCGTAAGTGTCCGTGGTCCAAAAGCTCCGGAAAGTCCCACTGGCGCAGCACTTCATACACGCCCACGGCCACGCTGTTGGAAAGGTTCAGGCTGCGGCAGGTGTCGCGCATGGGCATTCGGATGCAGTGCTCCTGATTGGCGGCAAGCAAGGCTTCGGGCAGGCCGGCATCCTCGCGTCCGAACACGAGGTATGCACCGTCCGGGTAGCTCACATCGGTGTAGCGCTGCGGTGCCTTGGTGGTAAAATAGTAATAGGGGCCGCTGTTTTTGGCAAAGAACTCGTCCAGACTGTCGTAATAGCTGATGTCGAGGTAGTGCCAGTAATCCAGACCCGCATGCTTGAGCTTTTTATCATCGATGGCAAAGCCCATGGGGCCTACCAGATGCAGCCGACAGGCAGTGCAGGCACAGGTGCGGGCCACATTGCCGGTGTTCTGCGGGATGCGCGGCTCCACCAGAACGATGTTCAAGGTTGGCTTTTCGTTCATCGGTGTACCTCCCCTTATTCTGCCGAGCTTGCCGGGCACAGGCGCGGCAGAAGCGGCTCGAACCAGACCCCGTAGCGGGTATCCTGCGCGGCGGGCGTGCTCTGGATGGAAAGCGCCACGAACTCGGCAGCGTTGTCGGCGGCGGCACTCAGGGCGTTGCCCTGCAGCAGCGAGCCGATGAGCACCGCACCGTACAGGTCGCCGGTGCCGGGAAAGCTGCGGCTGATGTGCAGCTTTTTGATGAGGAAGCGGTCTTTTCCGCTGCCTGCACAGCCGATGTATTTGCCCAGCGGCAGGCCGGTGACGACAGCCCCGGGGGCCAGAGCGGTCAGCTCGTCAGCCAGAGCCTGTGCGGCTTCATCGGTGAGCAGCTCGGTCTGCGGCTGGCGCTGCAGCAGGATCTGTGCCTCGGTGTAGTTGGGCAGGATCAGATCGGCAGCACCGCACAGTGCACGGATGCGGTCGATCAAAGCAGGCGTTACGGTGGAGTAAGCCTTGCCGTTGTCGCCCATGACCGGGTCAACGATCTTTTTGGCTGCGGGCCAGAGGGCAAAGGCTTTTTCGGCCAGTGCCACCTGATCCTCACCGCCCAGATAGCCGGTATAAATGCAGTCAAAATCCAGGCCCAGTGCATGATAATGCTCCAGAGCGGCCTCGCCGTAGGCACAGCCGTCCAGACGGGCCGGGGTGCCCAGCCCGCCGGTATGGGTGGAAAGCACCACCGTGGGCAGGGCTACCGGCTGCACGCCCATGACCGACAGCACCGGCAGGATCACTGCAAGGCTGCAGCGGCCCATGCCGGAAAGATCGTGGATGCAAAGGACTTTTTTGGGTTCAACAGGGTGTATCAAATAAGGAACCTCCTTACCAGTATGCGGAATGAGCAGTGCGCTTTTTAGCCGGGCACACCCGCCCATTAAAACATCGTAGAACAGTATACCACAAATTTCTGCATAAAAAAAGCGGATACCAGATAGTTTACAGGAAATAATAACGCCGGAGACCGGATCTTTTTCACCGAAAGGAGTTTTACTATGAGACATGAATCCACCAGTTCTTCCGGGATGCTGCTTGGCATGGCCGCGGGGGCGGCACTGGGTGCCGTGGGCGTGATGGCCGCCACCCAGAACCAGCGCCAGCTGCGCCGCACCACCCGCAAGGTGATGAAGGGTGCCGAGAACGCTGTGCTGCAGCTGGACAAAATGGTTGGCGACTTTGTGGAAAAGCACATGGAGTGATAAAAGCAAAGAACGGCGTTCCGGTGGGGAACGCCGTTCTTTGCTTGAAAAAGCTTACTTGTTCCAGATGCACATGCGGGCCGCGGTGTTGATCTCGCCCAGCACGCTCAGATCCATCTGAATGTTGCAGGTAACGGTGAGTGCCTTGTTCACATCACTGCCGGTCAGCACCGAGGCGGGCATGTTCTTGATGGTGAGCACGCCGGTGCCCTTGGCAACATCGCCGGAGACGGTGCCGGTGTAGGTCACATCACCAATGGTCAGGCCGGACAGATAGCCGGTGACACCCATCTTGCTTACCTGCTGGATGGGCAGGGTGAGCGTGTAGGTGCCGTTGGACTGGCGGGTGAGGGTGACATCACGGCTGGCATCGATGCCGGTGTTGGCCATGGATTCCTTATCGGATTTTTCTTTCCAGAATTTAATGCCTACGTTCAGGTTGGAAGCAGCGCTTGCACCAAAGGTGAACATGCACAGCAGCAGCACTGAGAGCAGGGCGGCGCTTACGCGCTTATAAGTGTTCGTCATGAATGATCTGCCTTTCCTGCCACAGAGGCGGCGTTGAACAATTGCGGTAATACCGGTTTGTCAATGCTAAAATAGCATGGCTGTGCAAAGTTGTCAATCCGCTTCGTGAAGCTTTCACAGAAATGTTGCACATTGATAAAATATGGTGGGCGAAGATGACGAAGAACCGCCCCTCCGGCAGGAGAAGCGGTTCTTGAAAAATCAGCGCTTAAAGTTCAAAGTCGGGGTCGTCCTTCAGCACATGGATCTCGCTCATAAAGGGGCTGGCCTCCGGGTCGGCGAAGGGAGCTTCCTTGACGTACTTGTTCAGCTGGATGGCCGTGCGTGCGGGGTCGGCAATGGTGCCTGCGCCGCCGATGCAGCCGCCCGGGCAACCCATGCCTTCCAGCAGGTAGCCGTTGTACTTGCCGGCCTTGGCCAGCATGAGCAGCTTCTTGCATTCGGCAAGGCCCTGTGCGGATGCGATCTTGACATCCATATCCGGGTGCCATTCCTTGATCTTATCGGCAACAGCCTTGGCAACGCCGCCGGACTGTGCAAAGCCGCGGCCTGCTGCGGATGCAGCGTGCAGAGCTTCGGCCTCGTCCACTTCCAGCAGGCTGGTGTCCACATCCTTGGCCTCGATGATACCGGCCAGCTCTTCAAAGGTGAGCACGAAGTCCACATCGGAGCGGACGGTGCGGCGGGAAGCTTCCAGCTTCTTTGCGGCGCAGGGTCCAATGAAGCACATACGGGCCTCGGGGTCCTTCTGCTTCATCATGCGGGCGGTGAACACCATGGGGGTCATGGTCATGGAGATATTCTTGGCAAGATCCGGGAAAGCGGTCTTTGCCATCATGCTCCATGCCGGGCAGCAGGAAGTTGCCATGAAGTTGAGCTTCTCGGGCACTTCCTCCAGGAAGTCGTGTGCTTCGTCCACGGTGCACAGGTCGGCACCAATGGCAACCTCCACCACATCGTAGAAGCCGACGGCCTTCAGGGCGGCCTTGAGCTTGCCGGTGGAAGCCAGACCCGGGAACTGGTTGATGAAGGCGGGAGCCACCAGCGCGTAGATGCGGTCGCCGCGGTTGAAGCCCTGGATCAGCTGATAGATCTGGCCCTTGTCGGCAATGGCACCGAAGGGGCAGTTGACCAGACACTGGCCGCAGGAAACGCACTTGCTGTAATCGATCTCGGCACGGCCCAGCTCATCGGAGTGGATGGCACCCATGCCGCAGGCTGCAGCGCAGGGACGCTCGGTCTTGACGATGGCGTTGTAGGGGCACACGCCGACGCAGCGGCCGCACTTGATGCACTTGTCCTGATCGATGATGGAACGGCCGCTCTCCCATGTGATGGCCTTCTTGGGGCACACTTCCATACAGGGGTGGGCAAGGCAGCCCTGACACAGGTCGGAGACCTTGACCAGCTTTTCCGGGCAGCGGTTGCAGGCAAACTTGATCACGTTCACCAGCGGGGGATCATAATACTTATCGGCGATGGAAGCATCCTCCAGACCGGAGACGACGCTGTTGTGCTCGTCCATGCGGCGGGTGGGCAGGCCCATGGCCAGACGCACGCGCTCCTCAACGATGGCGCGCTCCAGGAAGATGTCCTTGCGCAGCTTGCCTTCCTCGCCGGGGATGATGGTGTAGGGGATCTTGCGCATCAGGTGGTTGGCCTGCTCGCCCTTGACGTTGGCGTAAGCCATGCGTGCCACCTCGGTGAACACCTGACGGCGGATCTGGATGACCGTGGTATTGATTCCTCTGAAACTCATTCCAATTCTCTCCTTGCTTTGCTAAAAACAAACGGGCTGCACCCGGCTGCCGACAGCGTTCTGCCGCGCAGGGCGGGCGCGTTACAGGGCACATTGGTAACGCACTGCTGCAAACAGCGCTGTGCCCGGGATAATCCACTTTCATTTTAGCATAAAGCGTGCCGGATGAAAAGGGATAAAACGCAAAATTTGTTAAAAATTTGTTGTATTCGTCCTCGTGTACAGAATCAACAGTTTTAAGCGCGTAAACTCAGCAAAGTGCTGCACGCACACGCTCGCCGTCGTACTCGCCCAAGCGTACATGCACGATCTGACCGCTTTCGTGGCCGGGGGCGGACACCACCACCGGAATGTACAGCCGGGTGTAGCCGGTGAACAGCGTGCCGGAAAGCGGGGTCTCCAGCAGCACATCGTCCTCGGTGCCCACATAGGCGGTCAGCACTTCGCGGCGTACCTCCTCGGCAATGCCGTTCATCACGCGGCTGCGCTCCTGCTTTTCCCGCTCGTGCACCTGCTCCGGAAAATCGTAGGCCGGGGTGCCGCTGCGGCGGGAGTAGGGGAATACATGGACCTTCAGGAAGCCGATCTTTTTGAGGAAGGCACAGCTTTCCTCAAAGTCGGCCTGGGTCTCACCAGGGAAGCCGCAGATGCAGTCGGTGGTAAAGCTGACCGGGCGCGCACCGTAGGCGGCGCGCAGCTGGTCCACCACCTGTGCATACTGCTCGGCAGTGTAAACGCGGCGCATCCGGCGCAGGGTGGCAGTGCAGCCGCTCTGCAGGCTCAGGTGGAACTGCGGGCAGAGCTTTTTCACGGCGGCAAGGCGGGTGATGAACTCCGGCGTGAGCATATCCGGGTCCAGACTGCCCAGACGGATGCGCTGGATGCCTTCCACTTGAGCGCAGTGCTCCACCAGCTCCACAAGGTTGGTGCCGGTATCCAGACCATAGCTGGGCAGGGAGATGGCACTGAGCACCACCTCGCGGTAGCCGGAAGCCGCCAGCTGGCGCAGCTCGGCAAGGATGCTGGCTTCGTCGCGGCTGCGCACCGGGCCGCGGGCCCGGGGGATGACACAGTAGGCGCACTGACGGTTGCAGCCGTCCTCTACCTTGATAAAGGCACGGGTGTGGGTCTCGAACCGCTCCACGGGCAGCTCTTCAAATTTTTCGCCGCGCTGGTGGGGCGTGATGGCCACAATGCGCTCATGGCCGTCCAGCAGCTTGAGAACGTTATCTAAAATGGCCCTGCGGTCGCCGTTGCCGCACACAAGGTCGGCCTCGGTGAACTGGGCGGCTTCCTCCGGGAAAGCCTGCGGGTAGCAGCCGGTAAGCACCGTGACCGCGCCGGGGTTCTCGCGCTTTTTGCGGCGCAGCCACTTGCGGCTTTTCTGGTCGCCAAAGTTGGTCACGGTGCAGCTGTTCACCACAAAAACATCCGCAGGCTCGTTCTCCTGCGCAATGGTAAAGCCGTTGGCGCGGAACATCTGTTCCAGCGCGCCGGTCTCATTCAGGTTGACCTTGCAGCCAAGGGTATAAAAACAAACTCGCATGAGGGGGTATCCTTTCGACAAAAAACGGGGTGGTGTTTGCATTGCTCTTTATTATATATCACAGCGGCGGTGCGGCGCAAGACCGGATGCACAGCAGCAGGCACTTTTTTGCTGGAAAGCGGGCAAAACAAAAAGAGACGGGCAAACGCCCGTCTCTCAAAGAGAACTTTAGAAAAATTATTTAGTGGACTTAACGGTGACTTCCAGATACTTGTACTCTTTACCAGTCTCTGCGTCCTTAGCGGTCTTATACTCGGCCTTTTCCACAGCGAAGCCGGAGAGACCATTAGCGGCCAGATTGGTCATCAGGAAGCTGTTCAGATAAGCGCCGTTTGCATCAGCAGGCCATACGACCAGCTTCTTTTTGTTCAGCTCTGCAACAGCAGCCTGGAACTCCTTGGTAGAATCCTTAGCGGCGACTACCTTGATAGGAGTGGTGGAGAAAGCACCACAGCCGGTGAACATGGAAGCACCTGCAGCAGCAACAACGGTCAGACCAGCCATCTTCAGGAAAGAACGACGAGACAGAATCATAATAGTATCCTCCTAAAAAATAATTCCACAAATGAAGCAATACAGCCTTTTTGGGCCATCTCCAATTTACACTATAAGGTGGGCAAAAGTCAAGCCCTTTTGTAGAAAAAGACAAAATAAAAAATGTGGGCTGCGGTGCGGGCGCAGGATATTCTAAACAAAAAGGCCCCTGCATACTCTCTCAGCAAGAGACATTGCGCAGGGAGGGACCGAAATGGAGCGGAAAAACTTGGCGCTTTTGTGTGCAGGAGTGGTGTGCTTCTGGCTGTTTGCGCTGGCTGTGGGTACGGCACAGGGGGCCGGGCTGCGGGTGGCCATTGGGGGAACGGGACCGGCAGTGCAGGCGGATGCCCCAGCGGTGCTGGCGGCGGCTCCGGCCAACAGCCGGTGCAGCCCGCGGCGGCACAGCCTGCCTTGGAGCTGCCCTGCCGCGCCGCCTGCCTGATCGACCAGCAGACGGGCACTATATTATATGAAAAGAACGCCGACCAGCAGATGCCCATTGCATCCATTACCAAGGTAATGACCCTGCTGCTCACCTTTGAAGCCGTGCACGACGGCCGCATTGCCATGGACACGCTGGTGCCGGTAAGTGAACACGCCTACCACATGGGCGGCAGTCAGATCTGGCTGGAGCCGGGGGAGCAGTTCACGCTGGACGAGATGATCAAAGCCATTTGTGTGTCCTCCGCCAATGATGCCGCTGTGGCTGTGGCAGAGCTGGTGGGCGGCAGCGAGCCGGGCTTTGTGCAGATGATGAACGCCCGCGCCGCAGAACTGGGCATGGTGAACACCACCTTCCACAATGCCTGCGGGCTGGACACCGAAGGGCATCTTTCCACCGCCCACGATGTTGCCATCATGAGCCGCGAGATTTTGAACACCTGCCCGGAGGTGCTGCACTATACCGGCATCTGGACGGACAGCCTGCGGAACGGCCAGACCCAGCTGGTGAACACCAACAAACTGCTGCACCGCTACAACGGCATCACCGGCCTGAAAACCGGCACCACCAGCGGCGCGGGCGTGTGCATCAGCGCCAGCGCCACCCGCGACGGGCTGGATCTGATCGCCGTGGTGCTGGGGTCGCTCTCCAGCTCGGAGCGGTTCACAGCGGCCACCACCCTGCTGGACTACGGCTTTGCGGCCTACGCCGCCGTGCCGCTGCCCGCCATGGAGGACCGGCCTCTTCTTATAAAAGTAAAGGGCAGTGCAGAGGAAAGCGTACCGCTGGACTACACCGCTCTGCCCGAAACGCTGCTGATGCCCAAGGAAAACGCCGCCGCCCTCACCGCGCAGCTGGATCTGCCGCAGGAGCTGGAAGCACCGGTGCAGCTGGGCCAGACCGTTGGCACGGTGCGCATCCTGAGCAGGGAGACCCAACTGGGCGAGTACGAGGTGCGCGCCGCTGCCGATGCTGAAAAAATGGACTTTGGCACCGCATTCGGCCTGTTGTGGGACGCTTTGACCGGCTGCGAAAGCTGAATGCACGCTTCAGCGTACAAAAGTGCGCTGCGGTAAGCTGCGTGGAACTGTCTGTGTGAACAATTCTGGATGAAGAAACAAAAAAACACTATTAAAATTGTATGAAATCCAAGGATTTTGACCTTGACTTTGCCCGGAGGGAACGGTACACTTATACCAAGATATTTCCTCGCAGGGCAAAGGCCCGGCAAATCGTTTGGAGGTTATAATAAAATGAGCGTCGCACTGAACACAAAACACCTCTCCAGCTTTATCAGCGAAGAGGAATATGCAGCCATCTATCCGCAGGTGGAAGCTGCCCATAACCAGCTGGAAGCAAAGTCCGGCCCGGGCAATGATTTCCTCGGCTGGATGTATCTGCCCCGTGATTATGATAAGGAAGAGTTTGCCCGCATCAAGGAAGCCGCCGCAAAGATCCGCGAGGATTCCGATGTGCTGGTGGTGGCCGGCATTGGCGGCAGCTATCTGGGCGCACGCGCTGTCATCGAGGCCGTCAAGGGCCAGTTCCACAACGAGCTGGAAAATGGCCCCAAGATCTACTTCTGCGGCAACAGCATCAGCCCCACCTACCTGAACAACATCATCAGCCTGTGCAAGGGCAAGCGCTTCTCCATCAATGTCATTTCCAAGTCCGGCACTACCACCGAGACTTCTCTGGCATTCCGCGTGCTGCGTGAACTGCTGGAAAAGGAGATGGGCGTGGAAGAAGCCAACAAGCGCATCTACGCCACCACCGACCGTGCCAAGGGCACCCTGAAGCAGCTGGCCGACGCACAGGGCTGGCCCACCTTCGTGGTCCCCGACGACGTGGGTGGCCGCTACTCCGTACTGAGCGCTGTGGGCCTGCTGCCCATTGCTGCTGCCGGTATCAGCATCGACGACCTGATGAAGGGCGCTGCCGATTCCATGGAGCGCTTCTCCGTTCTGAGCAAGGACAACGACGCTTACAAGTATGCTGCCATCCGCAACATCCTGTACCGCAAGGGCAAGAGCGTTGAAATTCTGGAGTGCTACGAGCCGGACTTCGCCCTGATGAACGAGTGGTACAAGCAGCTGTTCGGCGAGAGCGAGGGCAAGGACAACAAGGGCCTGTTCCCCGCAAGCTGCATCTTCTCCACCGATCTGCACTCCATGGGTCAGTTCATCCAGGAAGGCTCCCGCACCATGTTCGAGACCATTGTGGACGTGAAGAAGCCTGCACAGGATCTGTTCATCGACCCGCTGGAAGGCAACTTTGACGGCCTGAACTTCCTGGCAAACCAGAACATGAGCATTGTCAATCGCAAGGCCATGGAGGGTACCATCCTCGCCCACACCGACGGCGGCGTGCCCGAAGTGCTGATCGAGGTGGACGACCTGACCGCTTATAATGTGGGCTACCTGATCTACTTCTTCTGGCGTGCATGTGCCTGCAGCGGTTATCTGCTCAGCGTCAATCCCTTCAATCAGCCGGGCGTTGAGAGCTATAAAAAGAATATGTTTGCTCTGCTGGGCAAGCCGGGCTACGAAGGCCTGACCGCCGAGCTGGAAGCAAAGCTGAAGTAAATAAAAATGATCTCCCGCCGCAAGGCGTGGAAAATACAGGAGGACTGAACTATGATTAAACTGATTGTTGGTACCAAGGGCTCCGGCAAGACCAAGGCTATGATCGACCAGATCAATGATGCGGTCAAGACCTCCAAGGGCAACGTGGTCGTCGTTGAAAAGGGCATGAAGCTCACCTACGACATCGCTCCTGCTGCACGTCTGATCGACCTGGACGAGTACAAGATCTCCGGCGGCGAAATGCTGTACGGCTTTGTTGCCGGCCTGATGGCAAGCAACTACGATATCACCGACCTGTACATCGACGGCATCCTGAAGGTGCTGGATCATGACATCAACCGTCTGGGCGTTGTGCTGGACGAGATGGCAGCCATTGCAGGCGACAGCGTGAAGGTGACTGTTACCGTCAGCGCTGACGAGGCTGCACTGCCCCACGATGTGAAGAAGTACCTGTAATTCCGGAAAATCGGGATCTGAACCACTTTGAACAGGCAGAGAACCGGGAAATTTAAATTTTTTCGGTTTTCTGCCTGTTTTGGTGTTGACAAAGGGCTGCGTTGGCGCTATACTAACAAAGCAGCCTTTTAGAGGTGTACTATGCAATTTGACCTGAGAAAGTTTATCGCCACCGGCAGACAACCCTATCATGCAGAGTTTCAGTGTGATTTATCTGCACATGATTATGCCGGGGCAAGGATCCCGCAGCCGGTCACCGTTGTTTTTGAAGCGGAGACGGACGGCGACGAGGTCCGGATGACACTGCGGGCAAACGCATCGGTGCACGGAGAGTGCGCCCGCTGTCTGGACCCGGTCATTCGGGAGGAGACGGTCGATACGGAGTGGACGGTAAAGGAACGAGATCTGGATGATCCGGATTTTGACCTTCCGCTGGACGAAAAAGGACATCTGGATATAGATGAATGGCTCAATCAGGAGTTTATGTTCCAGATCCCCACGGTGCTGCTTTGCAGTGCCGACTGCGCCGGGCTTTGCCCCGTGTGCGGCAAAAAGAAGGCGGAATGCACCTGCCAGCCGGCAGAGCATGCCGAAGCTCCCGTAGACACAAGGCTCGCAATCCTTAAATCACTGCTGAACTGATAAACCCATCAAGGAGGTGCAAAAATATGGCAGTACCTAAGAGACATCTTTCCAAGGCCCGCCGCGACAAGCGTCGCAGCAATGTTTGGAAGCTGGAGGCCCCCGCACTGGTCAAGTGCAGCAACTGCGGCTCTCTGAAGCTCCCCCACCAGGCATGTGGCAACTGCGGTTACTACAAGGGCGAGGAAGTCATCAAGAAGGCCTAATTTGCGCGTAATTGGTGGCATAATGGTGTTATGTACAGAAGGGGAGGGCGCATGCCTTCCCCTTCTTGTTCTGTCTGAAAGGAGGTGGATGCGGTGGCAATGAAGATCGCACGGGTGGAACCCGGCAGCGAAGCGGAAGTGCTGGGCCTTGGCCCGGGTGACGAGCTTTTGAGCGTGGACGAAAACGAGCTGAACGACAGTCTGGACTACGATTTCTACACCGACAGCAAAAGCTTCCACCTGAAAGCAAGGGTGGCAGACGGCATCCGCGAGTGGGATGTGCAGCGCACGGAGCGCGGCCCCTTTGGCTGCGATTTCCAGACCTATCTGGGCGATCAGAAGCACTCCTGCTCCAACCACTGCATGTTCTGCTTCATCGACCAGCTGCCCCCCGGTATGCGCGAGAGCCTTTACTTCAAGGACGATGACGAGCGGCTTTCCTTTTTGTTCGGCAACTATATCACCATGACGAACATGCAGGACCACGAGATCGACCGCATCATCAAGATGCACATTTCGCCCATCAACATTTCAGTGCACACCACGAACCCGCAGCTCCGTGTGCGGATGCTGGCCAACAAGCGCGGCGGCGAGGTGCTCAAGTATCTGCCCCGTCTGGTGGAGGGCGGCATCGCCGTCAACTGTCAGCTGGTGCTGTGCCGCGGCATCAACGACGGCGACGAGCTGCGCCGCACCCTGGCCGACCTGCTGGAGCTGACCCCTATGGTGCAGAGCATTGCCGCTGTGCCCTGCGGTGTGACGGATTACCGCCAGAATCTGTTCAAGCAGACCCCCTATGATGCCGAGACCAGCGCCGCTGTCATCGACATTATGGAGGAGTTTGGCGATGAATGCAAGCGCCGCCACGGCAAGCGCATCATTTATCCCAGTGATGAATGGTACCTCAAGGCAGGCAGGCCCATCCCGCCGGAAGAGTTCTACGAGGACTTCGACCAGCTGGAAAACGGCGTGGGCATGATGCGCCTGTTCGAGGATGAATTCCGGGCAGAGCTGGACAGGCCCCACCGCATCTACGGCACCAAAAAGATGGACGTGGTCACGGGCGAAATGGCTTCGCCGCTCATCCGCCAGATGATGGCTGAGCTGCACCGCCAGTACCCCATGGTCGAGGTGACGGTGCACACCATCAAGAACAAATTCTTCGGCGGAAATGTGGGTGTGGCCGGGCTTGTAACGGCGACCGATATCATTGCTCAGTGCGAGGGCAAGCTGACCAGCGGCACGCTGGGCGTGCCCGCCGTGATGCTGCGGGAGGAAAAAGACACCTTTCTGGACGACATCACCACCGACCAGCTGGCCCAGCGCCTTGGCGTGAAGGTGGAGGTGCTGCCGACCTCTGGCGGCGACGAAGCCCGCGCCCTGCTGCGCAGCGGCCTGCACATTGCAAGGAGAAGAAGAGCATAAAAGAAAACCCTCTCCGTCATCGCTGCGCGATGCCACCTCTCCCGAAGGGCGAGGTTTTATGCATCTTTCGGCAGAAGTGATAAAAGCTCCCCCTTTCGGGGGAACTGGCGCGGCGTAAGCTGTGCCTGAGAGGGTTGTAAGAAAGGAGGAACCCCTATGAGCAAACCGATCGTAGCAGTGGTGGGCCGCCCTAACGTGGGCAAATCCACCCTGTTCAACAAGCTGTGCGGTCAGCGCCTTGCCATTGTGGAGGACACGCCGGGCATTACCCGTGACCGCATTTTTGCCAACTGCGAATGGAACGGCCATGACTTCCTGCTGGTGGACACCGGCGGTATTGAGCCCAAGGCTACCGAGGGCATTCTGGCCCACATGCGGGAGCAGGCCCAGATCGCCATTGACACTGCAGACTGCATCATCATGGTGGTGGACGTGCGCGACGGACTGACCGCCGCGGACGAGGATGTGGCCCACATGCTGCGCCGCAGCCACAAGCCCATTATTCTGGCCGTGAACAAGTGCGACAAGGTGGGCGATGCCCCCATGGAGATGTACGAGTTCTACAACCTCGGCTTTGACGAGGTGATGCCCATTTCGTCCGTGCACGGCCACGGCACCGGCGACCTGCTGGACGCTGTGTGCGCCCATCTGGACTTCAGCGAGACGGTGGTGGAAGAGGACCGCATCCCGGTTGCCATCATCGGCCGCCCCAACGCCGGTAAGTCCTCGCTGTTCAACCGCATCCTGGGCGCCGACCGCTCTATCGTGTCCAACATTGCCGGCACGACGCGCGACGCCATCGACTCGTACTTTGAAAACGAGCAGGGCAAGTATGTCTTCATCGACACCGCCGGCATGCGCAAAAAGTCGAAGGTCGACGACGTGATCGAGCGCTACAGCGTGCTGCGCGCCACGATGGCCATCGACCGTGCGGACGTGTGCCTCATCATGATCGACGCGCAGGAGGGCGTGACCGAGCAGGATGCCAAGATCGCGGGAATCGCACATGACCGTGGAAAGGGAATCATCATCGCCGTGAACAAATGGGATGCGATTGAAAAAGATGATAAGACCATCTACCGCCATACTGAGAAAATCCGTGATATCTTAAGCTTTATGCCGTATGCGGAGATTATTTTCATCTCTGCAAAATCAGGACAGCGTCTCAATAAGATTTTTGAGACGATCGATGTCGTGATCGAGAACAACAGCATGCGTGTGGCAACCGGTGTATTGAATGAAATTGTTACCGAGGCAGTTGCGATGCAGCAGCCGCCATCGGATAAGGGAAAGAGACTGCGTATCTATTACACCACGCAGGTTTCTGTAAAACCGCCAACCTTTGTGATCTTTGTAAATGATAAACAGTTGATGCATTTCTCATACACAAGATATCTGGAGAACCGTATCCGTGATACCTTCGGATTCCGGGGAACTGCACTTCGTTTTATCATCAGAGAGAGAAAGGAAAATGAAAAATGATCATCGCAAGGATAGTTGCAGTAGCAATCGGCTACGTCTGCGGATTATTTGAAACAGGTTATTTTTATGGGAAAAAGAAAGGTGTGGATATCCGCACAAAAGGAAGCGGCAATTCCGGTGCGACAAACACCTTAAGAACATTTGGCTGGAAGGCAGGACTTGTGACCTGCCTTGGCGATATTTTAAAAACGGTAGCGGCAGTGTTAGCCGTTAAACTGATCTTTGGAAGAACATATACAGAAAACATCATTCTTCTGGAGCTGTATGCAGGTTTTGGAGCGGTGCTCGGACACAATTTTCCGTTTTATCTGAAGTTCAAAGGTGGAAAAGGAGTTGCATGTACCGGTGGAATGGTGCTTGCAGTATTTCCGATCGTTGCACCGGTCAGTATGGGACTTTTTCTGGTGATCAGCGCAGTGACAAAGTATGTATCTCTCGGCTCAATCATCGGACTGATCAGTGTTTTCGTCCAGGTGGTCGTATATGGACAGCTTGGGATTATCACAGTTCCAATGGGAATCCGTGCGGAATTTTACATAGTGACAGCCTGTTTTACCATTTTAGGGGTATGGCAGCACCGTGCCAATATCAGACGTCTTGCAAATGGCACAGAGAATAAGATCGGTGCGAAAAAGAAGGAGCAGAAATAATTTTTTGATTTGGAGTGAGAAAAAATGGCAGATGTTGCGATCATAGGAGCAGGAAGCTGGGGGATCGCCCTTGCAAAAGTACTGCATACCAATGGAAATAAAGTGACAGTGTGGTCGATCGTGGAAGATGAGATTACCATGCTGAAAGAAAAACATGAGCATGTACAGAAGCTTCCGGGGGTAAAACTGCCGGAAGATATGGAATTTACGACAGATCTGGAATCTGCGGTTTCAGGTAAAGCATACCTGATCCTTGCAGTGCCGTCTGTATTCACAAGAAGCACAGCAAAGAGCATGGCGCCTTTTGTGAAAGAGGGACAGATCATCGTGTGCGTGGCTAAGGGAATCGAGGAAGAGACACTGATGCCGCTTACTGACATTGTGGAGCAGGAGATCCCGCAGGCAGAGGTTGCAGTGATGTGTGGACCAAGCCATGCGGAAGAAGTTGGAATCGGACTTCCAACTACGGTTGTAGCAGGAGCGAAAAAACGTGCTGTTGCAGAGGAAATCCAGGACATTTTCATGAACAACGTTTTCCGTGTGTATACAAGCCCGGATGTGCTTGGCATGGAACTTGGCGGTTCGTTAAAGAACGTGATCGCGCTGGCAGCCGGAATGGCAGACGGTCTGGGATATGGGGATAACACGAAAGCGGCACTCATCACCAGAGGAATGTTTGAGATGAACAAGCTTGCTGTGACGATGGGCGCAAAACAGGAGACGTTAAACGGACTTACCGGAATCGGTGATCTGATCGTGACCTGTGAGAGTAAACACAGCCGTAACCGCAAAGCCGGAATGCTGATCGGACAGGGTTACACCATGCAGCAGGCGATGGACGAAGTGAAAATGGTCGTAGAAGGTGTCTACTCTGCGAAAGCAGCGATCGCCCTTGCAAAAAAATACGGTGTAGATATGCCGATCATTGAGGAAGTCAACAAAGTATTATTTGAGGACAAACCGGCAAAAGAGGCGGTCAATGACCTGATGCTCCGCGATAAGAAAATGGAACATGGCAATCTTGGCTGGGAAGATTAAGAATGCAGGAGTTCCTTATAATTTGCAGGGAAAAATGTACGGAAGAATTAAGATTTAATTAAAAAATATATCTGACAGATTGTGCTAGAATGGAGAATATAAATGAAGATCAATATAAAAAAAC
>OHLB01000514.1_pt1 | contig 19461 bp, 17 predicted proteins | sample 1569021 | NCBI WGS metagenome assembly OHLB01 (sample SAMEA3879592, study PRJEB24766) | human gut metagenome | biome: human-associated habitat; feature: feces | place: USA | collected 1985/1987 | reverse complement strand
GAGCATTCAGGATACCATGAAGATCACGAACGCCATGTACCTGATCTCCTCGTCCAAGCTGCGCAAGGCACGTAAGAACTACCAGAATGTATCGCCCTACTTCAACCGTATGCGCGATACCATTTCCCGCGTGGTGCCCCACCTGCCGGAAGAGCCGGTGCATCCGTTCTTCCACGAGCGCAATATCGCAAACCCCAAGCGCGCTTACATTGTGCTGACGGCAGATAAGGGCATGGCAGGCGCTTACAACCAGAACATCATCAAGTTCCTCAAGGAAAATGCGGATGAGAACGACCGGTTCTATGTGATCGGCCAGACCGGCTACCGCGCCCTGTACCACAAGGACCCGCGGCTGGTGGAGGATTTCCACTACGGTGCCACGGAGCCTACGCTGCAGCGTGCCCGCGATATCACGATGGACGCCATCGATGATTTCAAGACCGGCAAGCTGGATGAGATCTATCTCATCTATACCCGCATCGAAAATGCATTGACCAGCGAGCCCACCATGGTGCGTCTGCTTCCGCTGGACCGCGCCCATCTGCAGCCTGCCCCCAAGGGTCTGGGCGATCCGAAGGGCGATGTGGAGATGTTCCCGTCTGCATGGACGGTGTTTGAACAAATCGCGCCCATTTATATGCACGGCATGATCTTTGGTGCCATGACCGAGAGCTTCTGCGCAGAGCAGAGCGCCCGCATGACCGCCATGGATTCCGCCACCAAGAACGCCAACGATATGATCCGGGAGCTGCAGCTGGAATACAACCGCACCCGTCAGGGCTCCATTACACAGGAGATCACCGAGATCATCGGCGGTGCGGCTGCCGTGCAGAACCGGGCGGAATAAAACGTATTTACAAATTAGTATAGAGGCAATCGTATGATACAGGGAACTATTATTCGCGTAGCCGGCCCTGTGGTGGACGTGCAGTTCACCGCAGGCAAGCTGCCTGCCCTGCAGGAAGCGCTTACCGTGACCGCCGAGGGCACCGAGCGCACGATGGAAGTGACACAGCATGTCAACGAGACCACTGTGCGCTGCATCATGCTTTCCGCCAGCGAGGGTCTGGGCAAGGGCATGACCGTGACCGCTACCGGCCACGGCCTGACCGCACCGGTGGGCGAAGCCACGCTGGGCCGCATGTTCGACCCGCTGGGCAGACCCATCGACGGCAAGGGCTCTGTGGATGATGTGCCGCATTGGCCCATCCACCGCAAGGCCCCCAGCTTTGCAGAGCAGAAGCCCGCGACCGAGATCCTGGAGACCGGCATCAAGGTCATCGACCTGCTGGCCCCCTATGCAAAGGGCGGCAAGATCGGTCTGTTCGGCGGCGCAGGCGTCGGCAAGACCGTGCTGATCCAGGAACTGATCCATAACGTGGCCACCGAGCACGGCGGTTACTCCATCTTCACCGGCGTGGGCGAGCGCTCCCGCGAGGGCTGCGACCTTTGGGGCGAGATGAACGAGTCCGGTGTTCTGAATAAGACCGCACTGGTCTTTGGTCAGATGAACGAGCCCCCAGGAGCACGTATGCGTGTTGCTGAGACCGGCCTGACCATGGCAGAGTACTTCCGTGAGGAGACCCACAAGGACGTGCTGCTGTTCATTGATAACATCTTCCGCTTCGTGCAGGCAGGCTCCGAGGTGTCCGCTCTGATGGGCCGTATGCCTTCTGCTGTGGGCTACCAGCCCACTCTGGCCAACGAGCTGGGCGCTCTGCAGGAGCGCATCACCTCCACCAAGGAAGGTTCCATTACCTCGGTGCAGGCCGTCTACGTCCCCGCCGACGACCTGACCGACCCGGCCCCCGCCACCACCTTTGCACATCTGGATGCCACTACCGTGCTGTCCCGTAAGATCGTGGAGCAGGGCATTTACCCGGCCGTGGACCCGCTGGCATCCACCTCCCGCATTCTGGAAGCGGATATCGTGGGCGAGGAGCACTATCGCGTGGCCCGCAAGGTGCAGTCCATTCTGCAGCGCTATCAGGAACTGCAGGACATCATCGCCATTCTGGGCATGGACGAGCTGGACGAGAACGACAAGCTCACCGTCGCCCGCGCCCGCAAGCTGCAGAAGTTCCTCTCCCAGCCCTTTGCCGTGGCCGAGAACTTTACCGGCCTGAAGGGCAAGTATGTGCCCCTGCAGGATACCGTGCGCGGCTTTGCCGCCATTGTGGACGGCGAGGCCGACGACCTGCCGGAGTGGGCGTTCTTCAACGTTGGTACGCTGGAAGATGCCCGCCAGAAGGCAGCGGAAAAGCTGGCTGAGGAAAAGGGCGGTGCCGTCTGATGAACAAGTTCATGCTGAACATCACTGCGTCCAGCGGTGAGTACTATCAGGGCGATTGCGAAGACCTTGTGCTGCCCATCAGTGATGGCGTGTACGGCATACAGGCTGGACACAGCCCGGTGCTGGTGGCCATCCACATGGGCATCCTGCACTTTGAGGTGAACGGTGAAAGCCGGGACATCCTGGTAGGCGACGGCATTGCCGAGGTGACGCCTGCCTACGTGATGGTGCTGGTGGACAGCGCCGAGCGTCCGGAGGATATCGACAAGAACCGTGCCGAGGCTGCCCGCATCCGTGCCGAGGAGCGTTTGCAGCATCAGCAGAGCATGCATGAATATTATCAGAGCAAGATCGCGCTCGACCGTGCGATGCAGCGCCTGCAGGCCGCTGCAAAGTACCGGCGCTGAGAATGAGCCGCATCTGCCAGAACCAGATCTGAAAAAAGAGCATCATTTGTATCCATTGAGGGTGCAAAGTGATGCTCTTTTTTTGTTTCAGGCGGTTCCATGGAACGCAGCTTTCGTGTATAATAAGGTCAATGCAACCCCGCGTGTTGTGCGGGAAAGGAGGAGGTTTTCCATGATCCAATTCGGCCTGCGTCTGCATGACGCGGAAAAGCTGCCCGTTGAACAGGTGCTGCCGCTGGTGCGCCAGAAAGGCTTTACCTGCGCCCATGTGGCCCTGAGCAAATCCTTCAAGGAGCTGCCCTGCACCCCCAGCGCCCTGACCCCCGGCTATGCGCTGTATCTGCGGCATCTGTTTGAGAAAAACGGCATCGATATTGCCGTGCTGGGCAACTACCTGAACCTTGCCCACCCGGATGCGGATGCCCTGCACGCCATTCAGGAAAAATACTATGCCCATATCCGCTTTGCAAGCCTGCTGGGCTGCGGCATGGTGGGCACCGAGACCGGTGCGCCCAACGCGGAGTACAAATTCTGTCCGGAGTGCCGCAGCGACGAAGCCCTTGCTACTTTTATCCGGAACTTCAAGCCGGTGGTGCGCTGTGCCGAGCAGTACGGCGTGACCATTGCCATTGAGCCGGTGGTAAAGCACATCGTGTACGATGCCAGACGCGCCCGCACCGTGCTGGACGAGATCGGCAGCCCGAACCTGCAGATCCTGTTCGACCCCGTCAACCTGCTGAACATGGAAAATGTGGACCGCCGCGAGGAAGTGTTCGCCGAGGCCATCGAGCTTCTGGGCAAGGACATTGCCATGATCCACTTCAAGGATTTTCTGCGCAAGGATGCAGGCGGCCAGCTGGCTGCTACGGGTGCAGGGCAGGGCGGTATGGAGGACTACCGCACCATCCTGCGGTTTGCAAAGCAGGAAAAGCCCTATATCTTTGCAACGCTGGAGAATACCACCCCGGAAAACGCGGTGGAATGCCTGAACTACCTGAAAAAGCAGTACGACGAGTGCTGAACACTTTATAACAAGAAAAACATCTGCAAGCTTTGCCCGGAATGGGGCAGCTTGCAGATGTTTTTTGTATCAGATGAAGTTTATGGTTCGGCCTTTTACAAATTGCAATTAAGAAGTAGTTTCGCTGAAAATGCCCAGAACGAAAGCGGAGGACATTAAAATCATTCCAGATTCAGCTTATGCTCCATCAGCCAGCGGGTCAGCAGAAAGTATCCTGCGGCAAAGGCGATGCTGACCGCCAGCCCGAACAGGGTGGTGAACGCACTGGGCGCAGCAATGGAAACATCTACACCGCCAAGGGTGGGATCGGAAACAGCCTGCAGCATGTCGGCACTGCTGACACCGGAGCTCAGCCAGTTCTGCAGGAAGGACAGCAGGAAAAATGCCAGAATACCGGCCGGGACCATGTGCTTTTTGAACTGGTGGCCGATCATGCATGCGGCATAGATGCACAGGATGCTGGACACCAGTGCCACCAGCCCGTTCAGCGTTTCAAAGATCAGCCAGAGCCACCCGGAGCTGCCGGTCATGCGGAAGATCTCTCGGAAGATCTCTACCACTTTCTGCCACAGCTCCGGCAGCTGCTGCAGGGCCGCGCTGTTCAGAGACAGAGCCAGCAGCATCACCGCAAAGGAGAAAATACCCACGATGCTGCTGCAAAGCATCCAAACTACGCTGGAGATCAGCTTGGAAAGGATGAGCTGGCTTTCCGTCACCGGCAGGGTGTGCATCAGGTAGCCTTCGCGGCCCAGCAGATTGCGGGTGAAGCGGGTGACAATGGTCATCACGGACACCACTGCCACCGCAACGGCTACGACCATGTAGGCGAACAGCAGCAGAGATGCAAAGTTGTCCTTGGAAGAGCTGCGCAGGGAAAAGCCGCTCAGCACTGCCAGCGCAACAAGGGCCAGATACAGCCCGCCATAGGTGCGGCCGGTGGCCTTGAATTCATATTTTAACAGCTGTTTCAGCATTTGAATACCTCCCGGAAATATGCATCCACGCTCATGCCCTCGGTCTCGCGCAGCTCTTCGGCATTGCGGTGGGCGAAAACCCGGCCATCCTTCAAAAAGACGGCTTCGTCCAGAATTGGCTCGATATCGCCGATGAGGTGGGTGGATAGAATGACGGTCGCATCCCGGCTGTAGTTGTTCAGGATGGTGCTCAGGATGTAGTCCCGGGCGGCAGGGTCCACGCCGCCAATGGGCTCATCCAGCAGGTAGAGACGGGCGTTGCGGCTCATGGCCAGCACCAGCTGAACCTTCTCCTTGTTGCCCTTGGAAAGGGTCTTGAGCCGGGCATTGGGGGCGATGTTCAGCCGGGCCAGCATCTCATTGGCCTTGTCGGCATCAAAGCCGATGTAAGCCTTGGCCTGACTGGGCGTGCCGTAAAAATCCCGGAACATCTCCACCAGCTCCTCCACCCGCATCCAGTCGGGCAGCCAGTCGGCGTCCGGCAGGTAGGAAACAAGGGCCTTGGTGTCCGGGCCGGGGGCCATGCCGGCTACCTTGATGCTGCCGGACGTGGGCTGCAGCAGGCCGTTGGCCAGCTTGATGAGGGTGGTCTTGCCGCTGCCGTTGGGGCCAAGCAGCCCCACGATGCGGCCAAAGCCGATGTGCAGGTCTACATTTTCCAGTGCGGTCTTATCCTTCTGGTAGCACTTGGTCAGTGCTTCACAGCTCAAAAGTTCATTCATTGAGGTCCTCCTTTGCGTCCCAGTGTTCCAAAAGCGCGGCTGCCTGTGCGGGACTGTAGCCGATGCCGCGCATCTTTTCCAGAAAATCCGACGCCAGCGTCCGGGCGGTGTCGGCGCGAAGCTGTTCGATCAATGCAATGTCCTCCGTAACATAGCGGCCTGCAGTGCGTTCGGTGCGCACCAGACCTTCCGTCTCCAGCTGGGCAAGGGCCCGCTGCATCGTGTTTGGGTTCACCCCGGCGGCTGCGGCCAGATCACGTACCGAATCCAGATGCCCGCCCGGCGGGTAGGTGCCGGCCAGGATACGGGCCTTCAGCCGTTCCACAAGCTGTGCATAGATCGGGCGGCTGGCATCAAACTGTTCGCCCATGGTATCATCTCCTTGTCTTGCTGTATTAAGCGCTCGATACAATAATACACGATTTGCTCTGTTTGTCAAGGGGAAAAAGAAAAAACACCATAAAACTGTGGGAAGTTGGAAAAAGTGTCCATAAAACACTGCACATTGATAAAAAATTACAATAAATTCAAACAATTTCACATTGCAAAGCTTTTGACAATGTGCTATGCTGAAAAACAGAGAGTTCCGCCCGGAAAGCGGCGGAAAAGAGATTTGGAGGAAAAATAACTATGGCTGACCGCATCGTTCTGAATACCATCTCCTACCATGGCCACGGTGCCATTGAGAACATTGTTCCCGAACTGACCGCCCGCGGCTACAAGAAGGCATTCGTCTGCTCCGATCCCGACCTGATCAAGTTCGGCGTCACCAAGAAGGTCACCGACCTGCTGGATGCTGCAAACTTTGCCTATGCTGTTTACAGCGAGATCAAGCCCAACCCCACCATCGCCAACGTGCAGGACGGCGTGGCCGCTTTCAAGGCTGCTGAAGCTGACTGCATCGTGACCATCGGCGGCGGCTCCTCCATGGATACCGCAAAGGCCATCGGCATCATCATCAATAACCCCGAGTTTGCGGATGTCCGCTCTCTGGAAGGCGTCGCTCCCACCAAGAAGCACGCTGTGTTCACCATCGCTGTTCCCACCACCGCCGGCACTGCTGCCGAGGTCACCATCAACTACGTCATCACCGATGTGGAGAAGAAGCGCAAGTTCGTCTGCGTGGATACCAACGATATCCCCGAGATCGCCGTGGTCGATCCCGATATGATGTCCTCCATGCCCAAGGGCCTGACCGCCGCCACCGGCATGGACGCTCTGACCCACGCCATCGAGGGCTACATCACCAAGGGCCACTGCACCATCTCCGATATGTTCCATCTGGAAGCCATCAAGCTCATCAGTGAGAACCTGCGCGGCGCTGTCCAGAACACTCCGGAAGGCCGTGAGGGCATGGCTCTGGGCCAGTACATCGCCGGCATGGGCTTCTCCAATGTGGGTCTGGGCATCGTCCACTCCATGGCACACGGCCTGTCCGCTCTGTACGACACCCCGCACGGTGTGGCCTGCGCCATCCTGCTGCCGGTGGGTCTGGAGTACAACAAGAGCGTTGCCGGTGAGCGCTACCGCGCCGTGGGCAAGGCCATGGGCGTTGTGGGCATCGATGAGATGAACGATGTGGAAGCCGCCGATGCAACCATCGCCGCCGTCAAGCAGCTGAGCGCAGACGTGGGCATCCCCACAAATCTGCACGGCATCCTGAAGGAAGAGGATATCCAGTTCCTCGCCGAGTCCGCATTTGCAGACGCCTGCCGTCCCGGCAATCCCCGCGACACCAGCGTGGAAGAGATCGTGGAGCTGTATAAGAGCCAGCTGTGATTCCGCTCTGTAAATTCAAGCTGTAATTTTGGACCCTGCTGTCCTTCGGGATGGCAGGGCCTTTTTCTAAGATGTATCTGAAAACAAAGCAACAGACCGGATCTTCGTCTTTTCAGAGATGCCCGGAGAGCCTGCCGCGTCGCAGAGTGACAAAATTTCTGCACGGCTCTTGTACACAGCGCCCAAAACGGGTACAATCAATGCAGTAAGAAAAAACTGGAAGCGAAAGGAACCTTATGACGCTGAACTTCTATACTCTGGGTGTTATTTATCTAGTATATTCCTTTTTGGGCTGGGTGGCTGAGACGGTAGTCGCGACCATCCGGGGCGGAAGGTTTGCCAACCGCGGTGCGGCGGCAGGCCCGTTCTGCTTTATCTACGGTACCACCGGCGTGCTGCTGGCCGTGAGTTTCGGCGACCTGCGCGCCGAGCCGGTCTACCTGTTCTTTGCCTGTATGATGGCGGCAACGGTGATGGAATGGATCACCGCCAAGCTGCTGGAACGCCTGCACCGCCGCAAGTGGTGGGACTATTCCGGAAAAAAATTTAATCTGAACGGTTATGTGTGCCTGCAGTATTCACTGCTGTGGGGTGCGCTGGGCACGGCAAGTGTGCTGTGGGGCAATAATGTGCTGCTGCGGCTGTGCGCGCAGATCCCTGTCTGGCTGCTGCGCCCGGCAGTATGGGTCTCGCTGACGGTGGCGGTGCTGGACCAGATCGGTTCGGCGGTGCTGGTGCAGCAGTATGCGGCCCGGCACCCGATGCTGGAGCAGCTCAACCAGAGACTGGGGGAGCGGTCGGACACGCTGCGCCGCAGGATCGCGCTTTACATTGAAAAACGCATCCAGTATGCTTACCCGGCTGCGGCCCGGCAGGAGCAGACTGCGCTCCGGAAGGGGGAAAAGAACTTCCTCAGCGTGTCCGACCTGCTGTGGCTGTTCGTGATCGGCGCGTTTCTGGGCGACATGGTGGAGACGGTGTTCTGCCGCGTGACCGCCGGGGTCTGGATGAGCCGCTCCAGTCTGGTCTGGGGGCCGTTCAGCGTGGTGTGGGGTCTGGCGCTGGTGCTGGCAACGGTGCTGCTGCGTCAGGAAAAGGACCGGAGCGACCGCTACCTGTTCGCCTTCGGCACCGTCATGGGCGGTGTGTACGAATACGTGTGCAGCGCCGTCACCGAGCTGCTGTTCGGTACCGTGTTCTGGGACTACAGCAAGTTCAAGTTCAATCTGGGCGGGCGCATCAACCTGCTGTACTGCTTTTTCTGGGGCATTGCGGCGGTGGTATGGATGCGCTACGGCTATCCGCTGGTGCTCAGAGGCATGAAGAAGGTGCGCAGCCGCGTCCGCCCATGGATGACCGTCCTGCTGGCCGTATTCATGGCGGTGAACATGCTCACCAGTGCGCTGGCGCTGGCCCGGTACGATGCCCGCACCAGCGGTGAAGCGCCCAAGAACAGCATCGATATGCTGCTGGATGCGTATTTTGACGATGCCCGCATGGAGCACATTTATCCCAATGCCAAAAAAGTAGCCAAGGCTGGCTGAAATTTCAACGCTCCTCTTGCACTTTGGTGCAAAAACCGGTATAATATCTTCCGGATAAAAGGGAGTAAAGGGCGCTCGTTTTGCAAAAACGGTGCGCTGTGGCGCAGCGACATCCCGGCAGAAATGCCCGCTGTGTCACCGGAAGCTTGAGACTTTTATTACACTTTCCCGTTTCTGGGCAGGATGTAATAAAGGTCTCTTTTTTATTGCTGCTCTGCCAAAAACAAAAGGAGAAAAACTATGCTCATTCCTGTTTTGCTGTTCATCGTGGGCCTGCTGTGCCTCATCAAGGGCGGTGACTGGTTCGTGGATGGTGCCACGGGCATTGCCCGCCGCTTCCATGTGCCGGAGCTGCTCATCGGTGCCACCGTGGTGTCCATCGGCACCACCCTGCCGGAGGTGATGGTCTCCACCACCTCGGCTCTCACCGGCCACGGCGAGATCGCCTACGGCAACGCCATCGGTTCGATCATCTGCAATGCATCGCTCATTGCGGCCCTCACCATTGCGGTGAAGCCGGGCAAGGTAGACCCCAAGAGCCTGCGCACGCCGGTGCTGTTTTTCTTTGTGGCAGCGGCCTTCTATGCCGGTGTGGCCTACACCACCGGCTACTTCTCCCGCCCGGTGGGCCTGATCCTTCTGGCCATGTTCGCAGCGTATATCATCTGCAACGTGATGGCCATGAAGAATGCCCCCGCCCCGGAAGAAGAGGAAGAACCGGAAGAAAGTGCATCCTTTGCCAAGGAGCTGGGTCTGCTGGCCGTGGGCGCTGTGCTCATTGCCGTGGGTGCCAACCTGCTGGTGGATAACGGCACCCTGATCGCACAGGCACTGGGCGTGCCGGAGTCGGTGATCGCGCTCACCTTTGTGGCACTGGGCACCTCGCTGCCGGAGCTGGTCACGGCCATCACCTCGCTGGCAAAGGGCCACGGTGCACTTTCGCTGGGCAATGTCATTGGTGCAAACGTGTTCAATCTGGTGCTGGTGAGCGGTGTTTCCGCCACGGTGGCACCCTTTACCATCCCGCAGAACTCCCTGCTCTTCGGCCACAATGCATCGCTGGTGCTGGAGTTCCCGGTCATGTTCGCCGTGATGCTGCTGCTCACCCTGCCCGCCCTCTTCAAGGGCAGGCTGAGCCGCCCGCAGGGCATTGCGCTGCTGTGCATCTACGCGGCATTCTGTGTGGTGCAGTTCACCATCTGATAAAACGGCAAAAGGCCGACGCAGCACTGCGTCGGCCTTTTGCCGTTTTAAGGGTTACTTTTTCAAATGGGAATCCCAGCCGGAAGAGGTGATGACCTGCTGATCCGGTGTGCACCACATGGCTTCCACGCCGTCCAGACTTTCCACGATCTTCATCCCGTCCTCCAGCGGCTGGCAGAACAGGCCGGTGGTCAGGCAGTCGGCAAGGCCGGAGTCGCTGCACAGCACGGTCACGCCGTTAAAGTAGGCGGCGGGGAACAGGGTGTCCGGGTCGATCAGGTGGTGGTAGCGCTTGCCGTCCACCACGTAGTAGCGCTGGTAGTCGCCGCTGGTCACAAGGGCCATATCGCTCATGTTGATGGCACCGTCCAGCATGGAATCCGAGGTGTATACATCCGAAGAGCTCCATGGGTTTTCCACGCCGCCGGTCCACTGGCTGCCGTCCGGTTTTACACCAATGGCGCGCAGATTGCCGCCCACGCTCACCAGAGCGCTGGTCAGGCCGCGGGCCTCGGCAGCCTGACACACCATTTCCACGGCGTAGCCCTTGCCCACGCTGCCCACATCCAGCAACATTTCCGGGTCGGCCAGATAAACGGTCTTGGCATCCGCGTCGATGATCACGTTGTTGATATCACAGTGCTGGGCGGCTGCTTCCAGCTCTTCCATGGTGGGCAGCTTGTTGTCGGCATCCGTCTCGGCGGCTTCGGCAGCTTCGCGGTAATTGTGCCAGATATTCAGCACGCTGCCCATGGCAATGTTCAGCTTGCCGTTGGTGGTCTGGTACATCTGGTCGGCCAGCTCCAGCATGGAGAGGATGCGGTCGTCCACCTCCACCGGAGCGCTGCCGGCGTTGTCGTTGATGGTCTTGACGTTGGTCACGCCGGGGTAATCGTTGTAGATATCATACAGCTGGTTATAGGTAATAAGGTCTGCGTGCAGGGCATCCATCTGGGTGTTGAATTCTTCCTCGCTCTCGCAGTAGGCGATCACCTGCGTTACGGTATCGAACACATCATAAAAAACGGTGGAATAGCGGGTAAGCTCTTTCTTTTTGGAGGCACAGCCTGCCAGCAGGCTCAGGCAGAGCACCCCGGCCAGCAGGGCGCTGACGAAACGTTTTGCGCGGGTCTTCATACGGTGTGGTTCTCCTTTGCGGCGGTAAAGGCGGCGTGCTCCTCCTGCAGGTGGGCCAGCAGATCGCCGAACACCCAATTGCGGTTGGAGGGGGTGACAAGAGCCTTGAGCGGCACGGTGACCTGTGCCTGCTTCATCAGATCCAGCAGGGTGTCCACGTCCTTCTCCTTGAAGTTGGCCAGAACCACTGCCGGCGGGTAGGCACCCGGTTCCAGCACCAGCGTGCGGGCGGCCTTGGTCTCCACCTCGCCCAGCAGCTGTGCCACGGTCTTGCCCGCATCGGCAGGGGAGACGAGCAGCAGCTTCATGCCAAAGGCAGGAGCCATGCCTTCCAGCTTGCCGCGGTCGGCGGGGGAAAGGTTCCAGCCCAGAACCAGCGGGACACCGGCGTTCTGGTTGCGTGCGATATGTGCTTTCATAAAAAAACCTCATTTCAGGGTAGATTGCAAATACACTATAGTATAACACAAATGCGCAAAAAATGGAATGCGGGGGGCCGGTACTACCGGGAAAAGTTTCAGAGAATTTCGAGCAAAGGCAACAAAAATTAGAAGAAATTACAAGGCAAATTTCAGTGCAGGTGAAGATTGTATGCAGAAAATAGAGGTGCTATACTAAAAATGCGAGACATAAGTCTCAGAAATTTAACAGAAAGCAGAGGTTTTGAGGATGAAAAAACAGAAAATGCGGTTCATCAGTGCAGTGCTTGCGGCGTGTATGATGACATCTGTCCTTCCGGTCAATGCACTTGCTCTGGGGGGGTACGCCTGAAAATGGCATAACTGCGCAGGAAAACGCGGAAACGGCCACGACGATCCCCACTACGGGCATGAAAATCACCAAGGGCGGTGATTATGAGATAAAGGGAGACACTTATACGGGAGGCATTACCGTTAATGCCAGCGATAATGATGAAGTGACGATTCACATTGCTAGTAACGTGAAGTTTACGCGGGATAATCAGGTCTTTATCTGGGTGGAAAATGCAAAACTGGTGACGATTGAAAACACCGATAATCACACGGTGACACTGAACGGACAGCATTTTTACGACCTAAGTACTGCAAGCAATGGTGTGGAGAGCGTTATAAATGGCGGCACCTATATAGCACCGGGTCGAAACATGATCATGGTCCAGGGAACGAACAACACTCTTACCCTGAATAATGTTAATATACAGACGAACACCGGGTATGCCGTGACGACGGACTCTAATACGGTGTATGTCAACGGTGGAACATTTACCAAAACGTCATCGCTCTATAGTGAGTTCAAAAACCAGGGACACCTGACGCTGACAGATGTTACGGTTACACCGCAAGTTGCCGTCGACGGCAAGACGAGTACTATCGTTGAAAATTATACCGGTGCAGTTGTTGAAATCAACGGCGGAAACTATAAAACGACAAACCAAAGCTGCATTGTTAACAATGGAACGGTAACAATCAATAATGGCACTTTGGAATCTGAGGGGGCAAGCTGCATCCAAAACAACTGGGGTCGTGTGGAGATCAACGGCGGCACCATTACCTCGGATGCAGAAAGCACCATTCGTAACCGTGGCACGCTGCGCATGACCGACGGTACGGTGACCAACACGAATGCAGCCGGTGCTGCCATTGATATTTCCGGCAATTTCGGCGATATCAAGCTCATCGGCGGCACGATCAAAGGCATCAAAGACGGCATTTATGTGCAGGACCTTGTCAGCTCGGAAGTGACCCTGGAGCAGGTGAAGTTCGAAAACAACACCAACGATATCCATCTGGGTGAGGGTCAGACGATCAACATCAAAAAGACCTTTACCGGTACGGCAACGATCCTGACCGACGATCCAAGCCGCGGCCGTCATATCACGCTGGAAAACGAGGATCTCAGCTATCAGAACAAGCTGAAACTCTTCAGCATGAATTCTGGCTACATCATCGGCTATAAGCGCGGCGATGATGGCGTGGAATACCGCTATCTGGCAGATGCCAACGGCAACATCGTCAACGCTGTAAATGCGAAGGCAACCGCTGACCTCGGTGCCGGGGAGCAGGAGCTGGATACTGCCACCGTTGTGCCGAAAGGCACCACCGTGACCGTGACGGCAAACATCCCGGAGGGCGCAGAGTTCCTCGGCTGGAGCGCCGTGTGTGATGACCACAGTGTGCTGAAGCTGGGCGATGATCAGACCGAACACTTTGAGATGCCCGGTTGCAACGTGACCGTCGAAGCGCTGTATCAGGGTGGAAATGGTGACATCGACAACCCGAGCGGCGGCGGCAGCAGCGATGTGGTGGCCGGCATTGCGGCTGTTGCGCTGACCGGTGCAGCCGTGTGGGGCATTTACGAAACCGGAACCGGCATCTATCGCGTGCTGAATATGCCCGGCGTCCCCATGCCCTCCAACCGCGCCGGTCTGGCGACCCTGATCTGGGAAAAGGCCGGCTGCCCGGAACCGCAGACGGTGAAGAGCTTCAGCGACATCGATGACGCCGACCTTCATCTGCGGCAGGCTGCCAGCTGGATGGAAGAGCAGGGTCTGATGGACGATGTGAAGGAAAACGAGTTCCGCCCCTATCGCTATGTGACCAAGCTCCAAACCTGCCTTGTCTGGGATAAGGCCAAGGAAGAGAGCCTGATCTCCTGAAAAAGTAGATCATTCTTGTAACAACCCCGGGGTGACCGCAAGCGCCCCGGGGTTGTTTTTTTTTCACAGGAAAAGGGGCAGAACCGATGCAGTGTGAAAAAAGCAACGAGGAAGATCCCGCAGGATCTTCCTCGTTGCAAACACAAAATAATAATTCCGCAGAGGATAGTTCAAATCATCAGTTCAGCTTCTTGCCGAAGAACTCCACCTCTTTGCCGATGAACTGCATCAGCTCGTCGAACTGGTCGGGGGTCAGGCTCTGGGCACCGTCGCACTTTGCCTTGGCGGGGTTGTTGTGCACCTCGATCATCAGGCCGTCGGCACCGGCAGCAACAGCGGCCTTTGCCAGATCCGGCACCATCCATGCGTGGCCGCAGGCGTGGCTGGGGTCTACGATGACGGGCAGGTGGGTCATCTTATGAAGCATGACTACGCCGGCGAGGTCGAGGGTGTTGCGCATACTGGTCTCAAAGGTGCGGATGCCGCGCTCGCAGAGGATGACGTTCTCGTTGCCCTCGGCCATGATGTACTCGGCGCTCATCACGAACTCTTCCAGCGTATTGGCAAGGCCGCGCTTGAGCAGCACCGGCTTCTTCTGACGGCCAACGGCCTTGAGCAGCTCAAAGTTCTGCATGTTGCGGGCACCCACCTGAATGAGGTCTACATTCTCGAACAGGGGCAGGTGCTCGGTGTTCATGATCTCGGTCACGATGGGAGCACCGGTGGCGCGGCGTGCCAGCTTGAGCAGGTCGAGGCCCTCGCTGCGCATACCCTGAAAGGAGTAGGGCGAGGTGCGGGGCTTGAATGCGCCGCCGCGCAGCAGGGAAGCACCCGCAGCCTTCACACGCTGTGCACAGTAGGTGATCTGCTCCTCGCTCTCAATGCTGCAGGGGCCTGCAATGACCGCAAAGTTTCCGCCGCCGATCTTTACGCCGTCCACATCGATCACGCTGTCGTCCGGGTGGAACTTGCGGTTGGCCTTCTTATAAGGCTCGGTCACGCGGCGGCAGGTCTCCACCACCGGGTTTGCCAGCACCCAGCTCTCGGCCACGGCCTTGGTGTCGCCGATCAGGCCCAGAATGTGGCTCTCACTGCCCTTGGAATCGTTGATCTGCAGGCCCATATCCTGCAGTTCGTGGCAGAACTCGCGTACCTGTACCTCAGGTGCATCCTGTTTGAGTACGATGATCATAGTGCTTTGTCTCCTTTGCCTTATCGTGTGAAACGGCGAGGGAGACCGGCTCCTTTGCCGCAGCTTGCAGTGTCAAACTTCAGGGTTCTGAAGTGTGTGACGCTATGATATCACTTCAGGAAACTGAAGTCAAGAGAATTTTGAATTTTTTTGAAGAAAGTGGTAGAATAGAAAAAACATAGAGCAAAGGGGATATCAGAGATGGGAAAAGAAGCAAAAACCAATGCCATGCGCATTCTGGAGCGCGAGAAGGTGCCCTACACCGCCCACGAGTACGCTCATGAAGAGGGCGTTGCCGTGGCAGGTGTGGATGTGGCAGGCAGCATGGGCGAAGACCCTGCCTGCGTGTATAAGACGCTGGTGACGCAGGGCAATAGCAAAAACTATTTTGTGTTCGTCATTCCGGTGGCAGCAGAGCTGGATCTGAAAGCCGCTGCCCGCAGTGTGGGCGAAAAAAGCGTTGCCATGATCCATGTGGCCGATATCAACAAGGTCACCGGCTATGTGCGCGGTGGCTGCAGCCCGGTAGGCATGAAAAAGCAGTATAAGACTGTGTTCGATGAGAGCGTGCTGACGCAGGAGAAGGTCTATGTCTCCGGCGGGCGCATCGGCACGCAGGTGTGCTGTGCCCCGGCGGACCTCATCCGTGCTGCACGGGCAATTACAGCAAAAATTATTTTTTAAAAAAGTCCGTCTATTGTACAAAAAGTTAACGTATCCTATTTACATAAAATATACTTAAACTATAAGTCATACTTAAAAAGAAAAACAATGTCGAAACTGCACAAAACTTTTGAAAGTTTTTTGACGGCATGAAAACACAAGGTAGAATTTGTGGGAACACTCTTTTCAAAGATGTTTTTTTGCCGTAAACTGTATGTAGTACAGGGACGGCGGCCCGCAGAAAGGGCTTTTCCGCCGCCTGAAAACGCAAGCACAAGGAACTGCGGAGGAGAACTTCAATGATGAAGATGCTGCCGGGTCTCATGGGTCGAAACAACATTCGGGCATGTCAGGGGCATCGTGCAACTTTGTGCAAAGCGTCGGGAGAGCATACGCAGAATTAAAGGCCGTGGTACGGGTGTACCGCAGCCTTTTTTGTTTGTCGGTTGAGAAAGAGAGGTTTGGATATGGTTCGTAAAGTGGCTGTGATCATGGGTTCTGACAGCGATTGGCCGGTGGTAAAGGGCGCATGTGCCCAGCTGAAAGCGCTGGACATCCCTTTTGAGGCGCACATCCTTTCGGCACACCGCACCCCTGCCGGGGCAGCGGAGTTTGCCAAAAGCGCCCGTGCCAACGGCTTCGGCGTGATCCTGTGCGCAGCAGGCATGGCAGCACATCTGGCGGGTGCCTTTGCTGCCAACACCACCCTGCCGGTGATCGGCATTCCCATGAAGGGCGGTGCCATGGACGGCATGGATGCCCTGCTTGCCACGGTGCAGATGCCCAGCGGCATCCCGGTGGCAACGGTGGCTCTGAACGGTGCCAAGAACGCCGCATGGCTGGCTGCGGAAATTCTGGCTTTGAGCGACGACGCTCTGGCCGAAAAGCTGGCAGCAGAGCGCACCGCCATGGCCGCACAGATCGCTGCCAAAGAGGAAAAATTGCAGAACGAACTGAACGAGCTGTAAGACGCGGACCCTCTCCGTCACGCCTGCGGCGTGCCACCTCTCCCGAAGGGCGAGGTCTTACGCCATCTGACGGGAAAGCGGTATAAAAGCTCCCCCCTCGGGGGAGCTGGCATTGCGGAGCAATGACTGAGAGGGTTTCAGAGCGAAAAAGGAGAACCAATGTCTGATTTTGCATATCCGCTGCACGAAGAATGCGGCGTTTTCGGCATTTACGACCGTGCCGGTACCGAGGATGTGGCCGCTGCGGCCTACTCGGCTCTGTATGCCCTGCAGCACCGTGGTCAGGAGAGCTGTGGCATCGCCGTGAACGATGATGGCGTGATCAACGGCCACCGCGACCTCGGCCTTGTGAACGAGGTGTTCACCCCGGCGGTGCTGGCAAGTCTGGCAAACCCCAATGCGCACATGGCTACCGGTCACGTGCGCTACGCCACGGCAGGCAGCCGCGTGCGGGCCAACGCACAGCCCATGATCGTGCGCCATGGCCGCGGCACCATGGCACTGTGCCACAACGGCAACCTGACCAATGCCATCGAGCTGCGCCGCCAGCTGGAAAATGAAGGTGCCATCTTCCACGGCTCCTCCGATACCGAGGTGATCTGCTACCTGATCACCCGCAACCGCCTGCGCATGGGCAGCATCGAGACCGCCATCAGCAAGACGATGGATGTGCTGGAGGGTGCCTACAGTCTGGTGATCATGTCGGCCACCAAGCTGATCGCCGTGCGCGACCCCCGCGGCTACCGGCCCCTGTGCATCGGCACCCTGCCCGGCGGCGGCTACGTGTTTGCCAGCGAGAGCTGTGCACTGGACGCTGCCGGTGCCACCCTGCTGCGGGACGTGGAGCCCGGCGAGATCGTGGTGGCAGACGCAAAAACCGGTGAGCTGCGCAGCATCAAGGATCACTGCGGTCGGCCGGACACCCAGATGTGCGTGTTCGAGTTCATCTATTTCTCCCGCCCGGACAGCATCATCGAGGGCAGCTCGGTGCACGAGGCCCGCAAGCAGGCTGGCCGGTTCCTTGCACAGGAACACCCCGTGGAAGCGGACGTGGTCATCGGCGTGCCGGATTCCGGTCTGGATGCAGCTCTCGGCTACTCGCAGGAGAGCGGCATCCCCTATGGCATCGGCTTTATTAAGAATAAGTACATCGGCCGCACCTTCATTCAGGGCAGCCAGAAGCAGCGCGAGAACAGCGTGCGCATCAAGCTGAACGTCGTTTCCAGCACGGTCAAGGGCAAGCGCGTGGTGCTGGTGGATGACTCCATCGTGCGCGGCACCACCTCTGCCCGCATCATCAAGCTGCTGCGGGACGCCGGTGCCACCGAGGTGCACTTTATGGTGTCGGCACCGCCGTTCAAGTACCCCTGCTACTTCGGCACTGACATCCCGGATCAGAAACTGCTGGTGGCCACCGGCCGCACGGTCGAGCAGATCAATGAAGTGATCGGGGCCGATACGCTGGGCTACCTTTCCACTGAGCATGTTGTCCAGCTTGCAAAGAACGCAAAATGCGGATTCTGCACCGCCTGCTTTACCGGCGAATATGCCGTGAAGCCGGACGAGGTGCTTTCCACTGATATTCACGAACGCCACCTGAACGACCGTCCCAAGGACGAGAAAAAGTTAGGAGAGTAAGACCATGGAAAAAAGCTATTCTGAAAGCTATGCAGCCGCCGGTGTGGATATCACCGCCGGTTATCGCTCTGTTGAACTGATGAAGCAGTATGTGGCCCGCACCATGAACGAGCACTGCATTGGCGGTCTGGGCGGCTTTGGTGGCCTGTTTGAGCTGGACTGCACCGGCTACAAGCACCCGGTGCTGATCTCCGGCACCGACGGCGTGGGCACCAAGCTGAAAATTGCCATGATCATGGACAAGCACGATACCATCGGCATCGACTGCGTGGCTATGTGCGTGAACGATGTCATCTGCGCCGGTGCAAAGCCGCTGGTATTCCTGGATTACATCGCCTGCGGCCGCAACATTCCCGAGAAGATCGCAGAGATCGTCAAGGGTGTGGCTGAGGGCTGCGTGCAGGCCGACTGCTCTCTGGTGGGCGGCGAGACTGCCGAGCACCCGGGCATGATGCCGGAGGAGGAGTACGATCTGGCCGGTTTCACCGTGGGCGTTGTGGATAAGGAAAAGATCCTGAGCAACGAGACCATGGCAGCCGGTGATGTGATCCTTGCCCTGCCTTCCACCGGTGTGCACTCCAACGGTTTCTCGCTGGTGCGCAAGATCTTTGACATTGACGCAAACCCCGATGTGCTGCACACTGCCCCTGCAGAGCTGGGCGGCAAGACGCTGGGCGAGGCCCTGCTGGCTCCCACCAAGATCTACGTAAAGCCTGTGCTCAAGGTGCTGGAAGAGGTGGATGTGAAGGGCATTTCCCACATCACCGGCGGCGGCTTCTACGAGAACATTCCCCGCAGCCTGAAAAAGGGCTGCTGCGCACGCATCAACAAGGCAGATGTCCGCACCCCGGCTCTGTTCCAGCTGATGCAGAAGACCGGCAATATCTCCGAGCACGATATGTTCAACACCTTCAACATGGGCGTTGGCATGGTGCTCACCGTCCCCGCAGAGCAGGCCGACAAGGCGCTGGACATCCTGCATGCAAACGGTGAGCCGGAAGCTTACCGTCTGGGCGTCATTGCAGAAGGTGAGGGCGTGGAGCTGTGCTGAACATTGCAGTTTTAGTCTCCGGCGGCGGCACCAACCTGCAGGCTCTGCTGGACAGCGAAGCCCGGGGCGAGAACCCCAACGGCAGGATCACCCTTGTGGTGGCCTCCAAGCCCGGTGTCTATGCGCTGGAACGGGCCGCAAAGGCCGGTGTGGAGAGCTGCGTGGTGCGCCGCAGGGACTACGACAACAGCGAAGATTTTGACACGGCTCTGCTGGGCACGCTGAAAGCACACA
>OHLB01000501.1_pt1 | contig 19964 bp, 23 predicted proteins | sample 1569021 | NCBI WGS metagenome assembly OHLB01 (sample SAMEA3879592, study PRJEB24766) | human gut metagenome | biome: human-associated habitat; feature: feces | place: USA | collected 1985/1987 | reverse complement strand
TTCCGAGAGAAAAATGCTTGGCTTGTTTTTTGACGAACCGAGTACGAGTATGTTCCCGATATGCGGTATTGAATTTTCATTCAGAAAATGCGACCGACTCACTCATCGTGATTTTCTCGGTTCTTTGATCTCGCTCGGAATAGAGCGTGAAACTGTCGGGGATATTCTTGTTGAGGACGGACGGGCTGTTGTATTTGTAAAAGCGGAATTGTCCGATTATGTCAAGTCACAGATTTCAAAAGTCGGCAGAGTCGGCGTCAAGGTTGATGATGCTGATTTGTCAAAGCTTCCGCAGGGAAGAGGAGTAGAAGAAAAAACATTTATAGTTTCTTCTTTACGACTTGATAATATTGTTGCCGCTGTATGTAAACTGTCACGAGAAAAAACAAAAACTGTTATTATGTCGGACAGCGTATGTGTTAATTTTGAAGAAACTAAAAATGTCAGTTTTAACCTAAAGGAAAATGATGTTTTTACAATTCGCGGAAAAGGCAAATTCGTTTTAAAAGGTATACTTGGAACTACAGGAAAAGGTCGAATGAGAATTTCGGTTATACATTATAAATAAGGAGTGCAGATAAATGCTTACAATTGATGAAATTAAAAATATAAGCTTCAGAAAAGCCACTCTTAACGGTGGTTACAGAGCTGAAGATGTTGACTCGTTTATTGATGAAGTCATTGTTTCTTTTGAACAATTGAAGAAAGAAAAAACTAACCTTGTTCATAAGATTGATGTTCTTGCAACAAGAGTTGAACAGTACAGAGCAGATGAAGAAACAGTAAGAAACGCTTTGCTTGCTTCACAGAAGGTTGCTGATGCCTGCATAAGAGAAGCGAAGGAAAAGGCTGCAAAGATTGTTCGTGATGCCGAAACAAAGGCTCAGACTCTCCTTGTTGACGCAAACAATATGACTGCTGCCGAGAAAGAGCATTATTTACAGCTTCAGTCAGATGCGGCTAATCTCAGAAATGAACTTATTTCACTTTACAGTAAGCATATTAAGTCAATTGATGATCTTCCTTCAACCTCTGATGTTGAGGCTTCAAAAGCTGAACTTGACGAAAAGTATCCTACAGAGGATGTGACAGCACCTGCACAGCCTCAGGTTGAAGACGATGTTAAGATTGCAGTACCTTCGGAAATGAAAGCTGAGCCGATTGCTGAAACTGAAGAAGTATCTGCTCATCCTAAAAGACAGAGCAAGTTCAGTCATCTCAAGTTCGGTGATAACTATGATGTAACTGCCGACTGATTTTTATTTAGATTTTAGATATTGGAGAGAATATAAAATGTCCCAGGATTATAATTCAACACTTAATCTTCCAAAGACAGACTTCCCTATGAGAGCAGGTCTACCGAAAAGCGAGCCTGTTACACTTCAAAATTGGGAAGATGAAAAGGTTTACGGAAATCTTATGAAAGTAAATGAGGGAAAGCCTCTGTTCATTCTTCATGACGGCCCTCCTTATGCTAACGGTGACATTCACCTTGGCCATGCACTTAATAAGATTCTTAAGGATTTTATCGTAAGATATAAGAATATGGCAGGCTTTAAAGCTCCGTATGTTCCGGGTTGGGATACACACGGACTTCCTACGGAACTTAAAGCAAGAAAGAAAGCCGGTATCGGTAATTCTGCTGAAATTTCTGTTGTTGAACTTCGTAAAATGTGCGAAGAGTTCGTAAAAGGCTACATTAACGATCAGCGCACACAGTTTAAAAGACTTGGCGTAATCGGTGAATGGGATAAGCCGTACATCACTCTTAATCATGAGTTTGAGGCTGAACAGATCAGAGTGTTTGCAGAAATGGCTACAAAGGGCTATATCTACAAGGGCTTAAAGCCTGTTTATTGGTGTCCGGAGTGTAAGACTGCTCTTGCAGAGGCTGAGATTGAGTATGCTGAAGATCCTTGCCATTCAATCTATGTAAAGTTTAATGTAACCGACGATAAGGGCGTTTTCTCAAATATGGGAATCGATCCTTCAAAGGTTAAGTTTGTAATTTGGACAACTACAACTTGGACACTCCCTGCGAATGTCGCAATTTGCGTAGGTCCGAGATTTGAATATTCTGTAATCAAAACAGGTGATGAATACCTTGTTATGGCGTCAGAGCTTTATAAGTCTGCTCTTGATGAGGCAGGTATAACAGACTTTGAAGTTGTAGCAACGGTAAAGGGCAGTGAGCTTGAGTATATAAAAACAGCACATCCTTTCCTTGACAGAGAGTCCCTTGTTATCGTTGGTGAGCATGTAACTCTCGAAAGCGGTACAGGTTGTGTACACACAGCTCCCGGACACGGTGTTGACGACTACAATGTATGTCAGAATTACCCTGAGATTCCGATTATCTGTCCTGTTGATTCTAACGGTGTTCTTACAGAAGAAGCAGGTCAGTTTGCAGGTCTTACAACTGATGAGGCTAATAAGAAGATTGCCGCCTATCTTGAAGAAAACGGCTCACTTTTTGCATTAAAGAAAATTGTCCATCAGTATCCGCATTGTTGGAGATGTAAAACTCCTATCCTTTTCAGAGCAACAGACCAGTGGTTCTGTTCGGTTGACGATTTCAAGGATGAGGCTGTTGACGCTATCAATACGGTTAAGTGGATTCCTGCATGGGGCAAGGACAGAATTACATCAATGGTAAGAGAAAGAAAAGATTGGTGTATTTCCCGCCAGCTTTGGTGGGGACACAGAATTCCTGCTTGGTATTGCGATGATTGCGGTGCAACTACCGTAGCAAAGCAAGACCCTTGTAAGTGTTCTCAATGTGGAAGTGAAAATATAAAGCAAGACCCTGATACACTTGATACTTGGTTTTCATCTGCTCTTTGGCCTTTTTCAACTCTCGGTTGGCCTGATGACACAGAGGATTTGAAGCACTATTATCCAACTAATACCCTTGTTACCGGTTATGATATTATCGGCTTCTGGGTAAGTCGTATGATTTTCTCCGGTCTTGCTTATACAGATAAAGCACCGTTTGATACTGTTCTTATTCACGGTCTTGTGCGTGATGCTCAGGGCAGAAAGATGTCTAAATCTCTCGGCAACGGTATTGACCCGCTTGAAATAATAGATGAATACGGTGCCGACGCTTTAAGATTTACTCTTGCAACAGGTAATTCGCCGGGTAATGATATGCGCTTTTCTGATGAAAAAGTTAAAGCATCGCGTAACTTTGCGAATAAGCTTTGGAATGCGGCTCGTTTTGTTTTGATGTATCTTACAGATGATTTCAAATATGACGGACTTCCAAGTGAACTTGCTGTTGAAGATGAATGGATTGTATCAAAGCTTAATACTCTTGCGAAAGATGTTACCGATAATCTTGAAAAATATGAACTCGGTATTGCAATTCAGAAACTTTATGACTTTATTTGGGATGTTTTCTGCGATTGGTATATTGAAATTGCAAAAATCAGACTTCAAGGTGATGATGAAAAAGCTAAAAATACCGCCAAGAGTGTTCTTGTATATGTTCTTACCGATATTCTTAAACTTCTTCATCCTTTTATGCCATTTATTACAGAAGAAATTTATCAGGCAATTCCTCACGATTGTGAATCAATTATGATTTCAAAGTGGGTTGAATATGATGAAAATCTCTGTTTTGCAGAAAATGAAGCTAAAATGGAAGTTCTTATGTCTGCAATTCGTGCTATTCGTAACCGCAGGGCAGAAATGAATATTCCGCCAAGCAAAAAAGCAAAGGTTTATATCGAAACCGAAAATACAGAACTTTTTGAAGCAGGTGCTCAATTTATTATTCGCCTTGCTTCTGCAAATGAAGTTGAAGTAAAATCAGGCTTTGATAACCTTGGAAATACAGTGACTATCGTTACCGATAATGCCAAAATCTATATTCCTATGGGTGACCTTGTTGATTTTGAAGCTGAACGCAAGCGCCTTGAAAAAGAACTTGCTCAAGCACAGGATAAGCTTGATTTCATTAACAAAAAGCTTTCAAATCCGGGCTTCGTTAATAAAGCACCTGAAAAGGTGGTTAACCAAAATAAAGAAGATGCTTTGAAGCTTGAAGATAAGATTGCAAATATTAAAAATTCTATTGAATCATTAGGTAAATAAATGACTTACGATAATGCTTTAAATTTAATAATTCAAAAGCAAAGCCTCGGTATTAAACCGGGGCTTAGTCGTATCTGTGAGCTTTTGAATAAAATGGGTAATCCCCAACAAAAACTTAATATTATTCATATTGCTGGTACAAACGGTAAGGGTACTGTTGCGTGCGCAATTGCCGGCGCAATGCAAAAAGCAGGTTATCGCGTCGGGCTTTTTACTTCCCCTTGGATTGAAGATTACCGTGAGCAAATTAAAATAAACGGTGATATGATTTCTAAAACCGCTTTTTCAAATTTAATTCAAAAATATATTGAATGTGATGCTACCGAATTTGAACTTTTGACAGCAATTATGTATAAATATTTTGCAGATGAAAATGTTGACTTTGCTGTTGTTGAATGCGGTATGGGCGGCAAGGGTGACGCTACTAATGTTGAAAGTAAAAATATTTCGGTAATAACCTCTGTTGCTGTTGACCACACTGCTTTTCTCGGCAACACAGTTGAAGAAATTGCAAAAGAAAAGTCAGGTATAATTAAGCAGGAATGCACTTGTGTACTTTATCCTAACCCTAAATGCGAAAAAATCATTGAAAATGTTTGCAATAAAAATAATTCTAAACTTATAAAAGTTGACGATACGGGCAATTTTCTTAAAAATGATATTGCGTGTGCGCAGGCGGTTTTGGATAAACTTTCAATTAACATTAAAGCAGAAAATCCAAAACTTTCGGCAAGGCAAAGTTTAGTTGGCGGTATTCTTGTTGACGGCGGGCATAATGAAGATGCAGGGATGGCACTTAAAGATAAAATAAATAAGTAGCTGTTATTGCTATGATGAAAGATAAAAATGTTGATGCATATCTTTCACTGGTTGCACCTAAATGCAAAACTATTTATGCAACGCAGGTTAATAATTCACGCTCAATGAAAGCTTACGACCTTGCAGAAATTGCGAAAAAATACTGTGATGATGTTTTGATTTTTGATGATGCAATAAAAGCTGTTGAATCGGCAAAGCAAAATAATCTGTCACTTGTTTGCGGTTCGTTTTATCTTTATCGTGAAATAAGAAAAGAATTAAATTAAATACAAATTTTGATAAATTATTCAATACCAATCTGTTAGTATTATCGCAGATTGGTATTTTTTTATTGGAGTGATAAAAGTGAATGTTACGATTGAAAGCAGCGGTACGGTTGTAATTGCTTATCTTATCGGCGAAATAGACCATCATACAGCGGGAAATGTCAGAGAAAAAATTGATAATACCCTTATGTTTAAAAAGCCAAATACATTGATATTGGATTTTAAAAATGTAAGTTTTATGGATTCCTCGGGAATAGGTCTTGTTATGGGAAGATACAGACTTTTAAAAAGCATTAACCCGTCATCACAAATTGAAATTAAAAATGTAACTTTGCAAACAAAAAAAATAATGGAACTTGCAGGTCTTTCATCTATTGCAAAAATTAAGGAGACAGAAAATGAATACAAAAAAGCAAACTAATGAATTTAAACTTACTATTGACAGCAAAAGCGTAAACGAAGCATTTGCACGAGTTGCTGTGTCAGCATTTGTAACTCCGCTTGACCCTACGCTTGAAGAAATTGCCGATTTAAAAACCGCGGTCAGTGAAGCTGTAACAAATTGCATTGTTCACGCTTATAAAGATACATACGGAAAAATATTTATTACAGGCAAGCTTTATGATGATAATACGGTGAAAATAATTATCAGAGATAAGGGCTGTGGTATTGTTGATGTTTCTGAAGCTATGACACCGCTTTTTACAACCGGTGAGGGTGACAGGGCAGGCCTCGGCTTTACTGTTATGGAAAGCTTTTGCGATAAAATAACCGTTAAGTCTAAATTGACTTTCGGCACAACCGTAACTCTTACTAAAAAAATAGAGGGAAAGTCAAAATGGTAACTTCTCGTGATAAAATGATAGAAGATAATATAGGTCTTGTTCATTCTATTGCAAATCGTTTTAAAGGCAGAGGTGTAGAATATGATGATTTGTTTCAAAGCGGCTGCGTCGGTTTAATCAAAGCGGTTGATAATTTTGATGAATCACGAGGCTTCGCTTTTTCTACCTATGCCGTTCCCGTAATAATGGGCGAAATAAAACGCATTTTTCGTGACGGCGGTGCAGTTAAAGTAAGCCGAAGCTTGAAAGAAAAAGCTATTAAAGCTCAAGCTTTGCGTGAAAAATTTATTAACACCGAACTTCGCGAACCCACGGTATCTGAACTGTCAGATATGCTTGATTGCCCGCCTGAAGAAATACCTGAAATTTTGGGCGTTATTGCCCCCATGGTATCATTAAGCAGTGCAAGTGAAGACGGTGAGTATACCATTGATGTTCCGGTAGACGAAAGCGAAGAACTTTTTAACCGCCTTGTTGTTCATCGCCTTTTTAAATTTCTTGATGATACCGAAAAGGCAATAGTGGATATGCGCTATTATAAAGGCTTTACCCAGGCAAAAACTGCCAAAGTACTCGGTATATCGCAGGTTCAGGTGTCACGCAAGGAAAAATCACTTCTAAAAAAACTTCGCAAATATTTACAATAAAAAAGGCACTGTGTGTTGAAGAAAACACAGTGCCTTTTTTGTGAATTTTACCACCGTGAACGCCTTGTTGTGTAAATCGCTCTACACCTTGGTAACATATTGAATTATAAATAAGTGTATGATAAAATCATTTTTATTGAGATTTTATAAAGAGGTGCAGAGAAATGAAAAAAATTGTTAGTTTAATATTATCTCTTGTCATGCTTATGAGCATAACATCAGGGCTAAATCTTACCGCGTATGCAGATGATGTGAATCATTATCTTGATTTCCAAGCGGAAATCTATTCATCTGAAACTGCCGGATTTGATAATATTTTTGTCGGTACTGATTCGAGTTCTTTTTCAAGAACACTTTATAATAACTTGAAAAATGATAAGAAATTTCAGGTGACTTTAGCAGCATGGAGTTCAACTCATATTGTTGATGACGCTACATATACGATAGAAAATAATGTTTTCAAGAAAAAGGATTTGTATGACGCAATTCTTTTTGATATGATTGACTCTACTGATGAAAGCACCCTTTGCCAACAGTATCAAAACGAGTTTGAAAAGCTTTATAAAATGGTGAAAAATGAACGCTCATCATATGTTATCAAAACAACCGATATGATACTTGGTAAGGAAAAATATACGGTCGAGCAACTCAAAACCACTGATTTGAGCGAAGATGCAAAGGACTTGCTTTTGAATGGCACTAAATATGCCGGCGTAACATCTGTTATAAGTGAAGTTAATAAAATTCTTGGAAATGTAAAAAATGCTTATGATGCTATCAATGCTGTTGCCGATTATTTGGCAATTAAAGATGTTGATTGCGGTACTTCTGAAATATTAAATGAAATTGCAAGCGATTCACAATCACCTATTGAACTTAGGTATTCTGCTGCCGAAATTTCGGACTGTATGGCAGGCGCGTATGGTAAAACTGCTGCGCTTATAGCAGAGGGTTCAATTTCAGGTATTGAGTTTGCTCTTAATAAGGCAATAAACTATGCTTGGGATAGTGTTTTGGCATGTATACCCGGTGGAACAGCGATTTCATTTGGTGCTAAAACCGGCAGGATGTTGGTTAATTATTTTTTTAAAACTGAAACTGTTATTCAAGGTTATTATCAGCTTGAAGCTGCTGTTAATATTGAAGATGCAATTATCAGAGTTATGCAGAATAAGAAAAATACTGATACAGGTTATACTAATATCGATTCTGCTGTTTATATGAAATCTGTTGATATGTATAAGGATATTATTTTACTTGGTTTTGATTATTCAATTGAGCTTCTTCAAAATGCTGCAAATCCCGATTTGAATATCAGTAAATTATGACCTCTCAACAGAGATTACAGTGTTTTAATAAAATCCTCCAAAAGCCTTGAAAATAAAGGATTTATCGCAATGTGTCTGCCTTATCTCTTTATACGGTTACACACAAGTTTACTCTTTCCCTCATTGCTCATAAGGGCAAATGCAAGGGCAAGAAAATCTCATAACAAGAATAAACATAAGTGTGGCAATCGGAGAACTGTGATGTATGTGCGAATATATTATAATGGAGGATTTTTCAATGGACAAGTATATTTACGATGATAAAAATGATCTGTGGTATGAACTGCAAGGAGATTATTATATTCCTTGTCTTATTTTACCAGCCGAAAAAGAACAGCCTATCGGCTTATGGGGACAGCGACACTTGCAGTATTTGAAAGAATACCGCAGGATTACATACCTTAATCTGCTCACAAGCGGCAGGCTGAACGCTTACCTTGCCGACATTGATAAGCAGACGGAGGAGATGTTCTTTCGGTTGGTAGAGCAGATGAAACAGGCACAAGGTATTATGGAACAGTTAAAGGCAGAAAACGCCTTAGAATGGACAGGGCGGCTCAATAACATACGGGCGTGTGCAAGGGAGATTGTGGATACAGAGATGGTTTATCAATAATGGAAATAAAATGAAGGAGAAAAGGCGGCAGTTTAGAAAGGCTGTTGCCTTTTAGGAATTGTTGTTTATTTGTTGTTTTTTATAAGCTATACTATAAGGAAAAGATAACATTAGAGCCAGAGGTGAAATTTATGAACTATAAAATTTTAATGGTTGATGATGATAGAGAATTGCTAAAAATGCTGAATCAATACTTTACATTGAAGAATTATACGGTAATGATTGCAGAAAATGGCATAGAAGCAATGGAAAAGATAAGTGCAAATCCCGATATTATTTTATTGGACGTAAATATGCCGGGAATGGACGGAATTGAAGTGTGCAGAAGAATCAGAGATATGGTTTCCTGTCCGATTATTTTTTTGACTGCAAAAGTAGAAGAACAGGATCGAGTAATGGGATTGTTGTCTGGTGGTGATGATTATGTTTTAAAACCATTCAGTTTGAAAGAATTAGATGCTAGAATTATTGCCCATTTGAAACGTGAAGAACGTTTACATAGGAAAAAAGAACAAAGGTTTTATGGAGAATTAGTGATTGACTATGCCAGTAAATGTGTACATATTAAAGGGAATGCTTTAGAGCTTACGAAATTAGAGTATGAGATCATAGAATTTTTGTCTATGAACCCTGAAATGGTATTTGATAAAGAACGAATCTATGAGAAGATTGGCGGATATGATGCAGAAGGGGACAGCCGGGTGGTTACGGAGTTGATTCGCAGAATCCGCAAGAAAATGAAAATGTATTCGGAACACGAATATATTGCAACGGTATGGGGGAGGGGATATAAATGGGCAAAATAAAAAATCTTTCGTTAAGGAAAACCATTGTTTTGTATATGATAATTAGTTTAATAATTAGTTTTTATCTTTCAGCACTAATTATGCGAATAGCAAGCACAGTACAAAACAACATTTGGTGGAATTATGTAGACCAAGAAGAATATTTTGAAATGGCTGAAGGGGATGGTAGAAGGTATTTGCCAGATGTTCCGAGACCACATTCTTATGAAATGAAAGAATTTGATTATCATGTATCGGAAATATGTGATTTTCTTCAGACATTTACAGTGCTTATCGTATCTGTTGCAGGGAGTATTATAGCGGTATTTCTTTTTTATAAGCATAAACTGAAATGCCCTATCGAAGAATTAGAACTGGCTTCCCGACAAGTTGGTCGAAATAATTTAGATTTCCATATCACTTATGAAAATGAAGATGAGATGGGCGGATTGTGCAAAGAGTTTGAACGAATGAGAGGACAGCTGGCAGAGAATAATCAACAGTTATGGAAAATGCTTGAGGAAGAAAAGGCTTTGCGGGCTGCCATTGCACATGATATACGTTCTCCGCTCTCTGTGCTGGAGGGGTATCAGGAAATGCTTTCAGAATATCTTCCGAAGAAAGAGATAAATATGGAGCAAGCCTTAGAAATGGTAAATGAAAGCAAAAAACAGATTGAACGTATGGATATCTTTGTGGAAACTATGCGAAAGATGAGCAGTTTAGATACAAGGGAGTTAGTAGCAGAAGAAATTACCAGTAAACAGGTAGAAATAGACGTACGGGCAGAGATGAACGTGTTTAGGAAAAAATTTGGAAAGCTATATGAATTAGAATGTTCGGAAACAGAAGAAAAATTTTCAGGAGATAAGGAAGTGATTTTAGAGGTTATAGAAAACCTTTTGTCAAATGCCTTTCGTTACGCCAAGACAAAAGTGGAAATGGAAGTGTTTCTTACCTGTTCTGAATTACAGATCAGAATAAAGGATGATGGAGTGGGATTTACAATAGATAAGCAAAAGGCAACAGAGCTTTTTTATCAGCAAAATGTGAAAGACAGTTTGAAACATTCAGGAATGGGCATGTATATCAGCAGATTGTATTGTGAAAAGCATGGTGGTCAGTTACTGATAGAAAATGAAAAACAGAGTGGAGCTGTAATAACAGCAGTATTTCATCGGATTGCATGAGCGGTCCGATTTTTTTATGCTGTTGTCTTTTTGTTGTGATTTATATTTTATGATGTCTATAACGAAGGAAAGGAGGAATACGTATGATTGCTATTTTTAAAAGAGAGATTAGGAATTATCTAAAGCGACCGTTATTTTGGGTAGGTATTCTGCTTGTGATTTATGGTGTGTTTAATGCGACAAGTCCATATTTAACCACACATTATCTTACAACGGGGGAGGAAATCATCAATGATCAGTCCAACACTTCGGTTGAAGGAGAAGTGTATGAGGGCTATATTCCAGCCACGCCTGAAAAGCACAGAGAGGTATGGCATGAAAAGGTAAAAATAAAATTAACGGATGTGTTTGGATTGACGGATTCAGAAGCACAGAATGTCATTGAAAAGCTGGAAAGCATGAATTTAAAAGAGGCCTATGCGTATTTGGAGCAGGAATATGACTGGTACGGGGCAAGGTATTTATACGAGGACAGTACGTATTATAAGGGAACGGCAGAAGAAATCAACGCATATCTAGAAGATAAGACATTTTCTTTTTATTACGCAAGAAAATTTGCTGATTTTGCGGGTCTGTATATGGTGTTTTTTGCAATTATTATGTTGGCGGTTTTATTTTTACAAGATACAAAAAAGCATACTTATGAATTGTTGCATACAAAGCCTGTGACTGCCGGGAAGTATGTAATGGGAAAAGTGAGTGCAGGATTTACAATTTGTTTGCTTGTGCTAACTATTTTGAATATACTGTTTTGGGTATTGTGCCGCATCTATACAAAGGATAGTGGATTTGAAGTGCGACTATGGGATTTTGTGGCTTCTACGGTACTTTATATATTGCCTAATATGCTGATGATTGTGAGTATATATACATTGATTTCACTCATATTTAAAAATCCACTTCCGGGTGTACCACTTTTGATTCTTTATATGGTGTATTCCAATTTGGGCGGAACTAATGCAGAGGGAGTTTACGGATATTGGGGCAAACCTTTGGCAATCATGGTACGATTTCCGGGGCAGCTTTTTGATACGACACCGCCCCCGATGGCGCTCTTAAATCAAAGTTTTCTTATTATTGTATCGGTAGTAATTATACTGATTTCGATACAGATTTGGAAGCGGAGGCGAATATAAATGAAGAAGGAAATGAAGATTGTTCTGCCATTTTATAAAATTGCTTATGCAGTATCCTTTGTTGTAATTTTAAGTGTGATTCGTGCAGTTGTTTTCACGTATGAAATAGGACTATCCATAGAGCCGCCTTTTGCGATATTGACTGCTGTTTTTTGTGCAGATACTTATGTGCAGGAAATTACAAGCAACCGTTCCGAAGTTCAGAGACTGTATCAGATAAAAAAGAGAATCTATTCTATTATACAGAGACTGATGATACAGGGAACTTTTTTGCTGCTGCTCGCTGTTCTTGGATATGGATTGTTTTTTGCGTTTCAGAAACCAATTACACATCCAGTAACAGAAAGTGAAATACTTCAGTTTATTACCTGTTTTGGGGCGATTGTAGTAACTATTTTCTTTTGGGGAATATTGGCTAATACATTGTCTATGCTTTTTCGCAATATGTGGATGGGAATTGGAAGCAGTCTTTTGATATGGGTAGCAACAAATTCCACAGGTGGAGATAAACTTTTTGGAGCATGGAATCTGTTTTCTTATTCTTTTAGAGATATAGAAAATACTGCCGATATTACATGGCTGTATGGGAAAGGCTTGTGTATTTGTATCGGACTGATTTTGTTACTGGCATTGCCGAAGATCGTAAGAAAGAGAGGGTAAATTTATGAGTATTCATATTGAGGATTTAACGGTAAGATTTAAGAATAGTGTCACAGCAATCGACCATGCAGATTTAGATATACCAAATGGGATATTTGGACTATTGGGAGAAAATGGAGCGGGAAAGACAACTTTGATGAGAGTTTTGACCACTGTGCTTAAACCTACAAACGGAATGGTTGCATTAGACGGAATTTTGTATAGCGAAGGAAACTATGAAAAAATCCAAAGAAAGATAGGGTATTTACCACAGGAAATTGAACTGTATCCTAATTTGACGGTTCAGGAGTGTTTGGAGTATATGGGAGATCTGGCAGGTGTTCCGAAAGCAGAATGTAGAAAGCGGATAGATTATTATTTGAAAAAGACCAGTCTTATAGAACATCGTAAGAAGAAAATGAAGCAGTTATCAGGCGGTATGAAGCGACGGGTAGGATTGGTGCAGGCGCTTTTAAATGAACCGGAATTTTTAATTGTGGATGAGCCAACTACCGGTTTAGATCCGGAGGAACGTATTCGCATCCGCAATTTGTTAGTAGATTTTTCTGAAAACAGAACGGTTTTGTTTTCAACTCATGTGGTAGAAGACTTAGCTGCCACCTGCAATCAGCTTGCAATTATGCATAAAGGTCGATTTCTGTATGCGGGTTCTATGAAGAATTTGACAGAAGAAGCACAGGGGAAAATCTGGATTTGCAAAGTACCTGATGAGAGAAAAGCAAGAGAAGTGGAACAGAAGTATCGTATTACATCTAAACAGTATGTTGAGGGGGGATTGCAGTTAAGAGTGATTTCTGAAATACAGCCAGAATTGGAGTGTATGTCAATTCCTGCAACGTTGGAAGATGCTTATATTTATGTGACGAATCAATACGAGTAGATAAAGCACCATCTGATGCTTTACTACCAGTTGCACGTTGTTCGCTTTGAATATTTGTGGAGAAAAAGTATGTATTATTTTGGCTTTCTATAAAACCTATAAACCAGCCATTTATATCCTGCCCGTTCACTCGTCCGGTTCCGGTTTTTCCATAAATTCTCCATTTTCAGAGGCGGTAAGATGGATGGAATTTTTGACGGCATGAATATTAGCAGGAGTAAAGTTGAAGTTGTTTCGATATAAATTTTTCAAAAGTTCAACTTGTTCTACTGGTGAAATCTTTAAGGATGACTGCATCCAGTAGGAAGAGAAATCTCCGGATATATTTTTATTGCCATATCCTATTTGCTGAAGGTATGAATTTATAGTGGAAGATCCGAGCTGCTTGTCGATTGATTCAAAATACCAGTTTGTATATATCTTTTAAAAGGTATATGATTAAGAAAAACGGCAGGAGGTATCTGAATGAAATCACATAAATATTGGTCTATCGGTGCACTGATTACAATGCTTGGAACTTTTTATACAGGTTATAAGGGATCAAAAGAAGGCCATAAGTACTTTGCAGCAAGTTCTTTGCTTTGCATGATTATGGCTATTTATACAGGACACAAGATGATTTCTGGTAAAAGTAGGAAGAAAAAAGAAGTTTCAGTAGAGAGTGTTGAAGATTAAAAAACAAAATATTTTAATAAATAACGCCGGTGCGGGATTTTTGATATCCAGTACTGGCGTTATTTATTCTACAGGGGCTTGGGGGTGTAGCCACCAAATATACTATTCGTTTTCTGCTTCGGCAAGTTTGTTAAGGATCCACTCCCTATTGATAACTATTTCATCATCATCGCGGAGATCCTTGAAATCATTGCAGTGTGAAGAAGCAAATTCATACATATTGTCAATGTCAACTGCACCAGTAATCTCACCCTTATTAATGATTACAAGAATATTTGTTCCGTCGTCGTCGACAGCAAAGCGCAGTTCATCAAATTCTATATCGGGATCATTTTTGAGAATAGAATCTGTCGCAAGTAATTTAACAAGTTCCATTACCCTGTCATCTTTACCTGCATCAAAGATCTGGATCTTTTCAACGAGCTGATTTGCTGATGTCACAATCCGGTATAAGTACTTTTCGGTACGATAATCAGCCAAAGCATTTTTTTCATAAAATATTTCATATGTCTTCTTTACTTCTGATTCAGGAACCAGATAAATCATGACAAGATCTTCCATCTGGTGATAGAGTGTGGAGTAGTTTAAACGAAAGGTCTCTCCACAGCTCGGGCAGGTATAAAGGAAAATAGATTGATTAAGTACCTTCTCTTTCATTTCAGGATCCAGTGCAGTATTAATACTGTCCCAGAGCTCAAAATCTCCCTCATGATGGCAGGAAGGACAAGTTACCTTTTCTATATGATGTTTTGACATAAATAATCCCCCTTTCAGTGAGATAAATCTATAGTTTTCTTATTGTAGAATGCGCTTATCCTTTATTATTTTGCCAGGAAATTACTCTGAATCTCCATCGGCATATGATAAGCCTGGCCTCGTTTTGTCAGGCTGTATAATTTAAAGCTCATTAGTTCCGGAGTCGCATTCAATGAACTGCAGAGTCCGAAATAATCCAGGTCTTCGTTCTGAACCATATCTTCGATTTCCTCATCTTCAATCAGCAGATCGGCAGCAAACAGATTGGCCTGGTATTCTGTATTATCCGTCATATTGTAGAGTGTATCATCTTGCATCGGAGCCATTTTCAGCTGGGAACGATGCAGGATGATATGTCCTAATTCATGAGCGGCAACAATCATCTTTTCTTCTTCTGAAAGGAAACTGCTGATCATGACATAGATCGTCTTGCAGCTCATAAAACAATATCCTTTCAGTGTCTTATATCTGGAAGTTTCCCCGACAACAATGTTCATCTGATCCATGATCTCAAATGGATCCCTGGTGCCATATTTCTTGATTAATTTCTTTGTTTCTGTATATATGTAAGTGTTTCTCAAATAAAATCACCTCAAAAGTAAAAAATAAAAGGGCAGAAATATCCTTGTAACTATAAGGTAACAGATTAGGTGTACAATAATCCCGCCTTCTATTATTTTTCCTCTTGGTTTTTCAGATATTTTTTCGGTGTAAATTTCTTTGCACGTCTTTTGGAATCCAGATAAAGGCTCTGGATCTCATCCATAAAAGCTATTTTATCTTCGTCTGTCAGTGATCCACCGGCAAACATAGCTGCAGCCTGTTCCAGAATCTGCTGAGCCTGTCTGGCACCACGGTTACCAAACTGTTCGGATGCTTCTGTGATAAAAGCTTCATTCTCACTCATGAGATAAGAAACGTCACACTGTAATGCATCTGCCAGTTTCTGATACAGAACATTTTGTTTTGGAAAACGTCCTTCTACTTCCCAGGATCGAATGGTCCTATATGAAACACCAACCATGCTGGCCAGTTCCTGCTGGCTCATTTTTCTTTCTTTTCTTAATGATCTTACTTTTTCACCGAATGTCATAAACATACCTCTTTCTAAGCCTTGTCTTATAAGTTTCATTAGCCGCCTCAAGGCAAAACGGGAAATGTGTCTCCTAAAAATTAAAAATTAATCTTGACAAAGGGAAATATCTCTCCTATAATGTGAATCACAGATAAGGGAAACATCTTTCCTATAAGATACACAATATTTCCTCTTTTGTCAATGGATATGTGAAATGAATTTCCTGTATTTTAAAGAAAACAGGAAAGATGGACAGTCATTGATAGTTAAAATGGGATACATGTTACAGAAAGAGGAAAGACGTATGGGAGGTGGCAATGTGAGTCAGGATCAGACTTCTATTATCTGTATTGATCTGAAGTCCTTTTATGCTTCTGTGGAATGCGTAGAACGTGGGCTGGATCCATTTAAAGCAAACCTGGTGGTTGCAGATCCGACCAGATCAAAGTCAACAATCTGTCTGGCAATCACTCCGGCTATGAAGGCTCTTGGCATCAAGAACCGGTGCCGGATCCATGAGATACCGGATTGTGTGAAGTACATTACAGCCATGCCGAGGATGCAGCTGTACATGGATTATTCCGCAAAGATCTATGGAATCTATCTGCGGTATGTCTCAAAAGAAGATATCCATGTGTACAGTGTCGATGAATGTTTTATTGATGTGACAAACTATCTGCAGCTTTATCATCTCACTGCAAAAGAAATGGCGGTAAAGCTTATGCAGGCAGTCATGGAGGAAACTGGCATCACTGCAACTGCAGGTGTGGGAACCAATCTGTATCTTGCTAAGATCGCAATGGATATCGTAGCAAAGCATGTGGATGACCATATTGGAATCCTGAATGAATTCTCTTACAGAGAGCAGCTATGGGATCATAAACCATTAAGTGACTTCTGGAGGATTGGATCCCGGACTGAAAAAAAACTGGCCGGTTATGGAATCCATACGATGGGCGATATTGCAATGGCTTCTTTAAGATCCGAAGACTGGCTGTATAAGATGTTTGGGATTGATGCAGAGCTGTTGATCGATCATGCATGGGGTTATGAAACATGCCGGATGAGTGACATCAAGAACTATCATTCAGAAGAGCACAGCCTATCGAATGGCCAGGTGCTGATGCGAAATTATTCTTTTGACGAAGCACTTGTGATCGTAAGGGAAATGACAGACAATCTGGTCCTGGATCTGTTTGAAAAAGGACTGGTAACAAACTCTCTCACCTTATGGATCGCCTATGACCACAGGTATGAGCATGAGGCATCCAAAGGAACCGTAAAACTCGAAAGAGAAAGTAACAGTTCCAAAAAGATCATAGATGCAGTGGAAGATTTATATCGCAGGATTGCAGACAGATATACCGGAATCCGAAGAATCGAGGTGTGTGCGAACAGGGTTGCTTCTGAAAATTATGTGCAGTACAGCCTGTTTGATGATCCTAAACAGACCGATAAGGAACGGCATTTACAGGAAGCAGTATTGAATGTAAAGCAGCGTTATGGAAAGAATGCGATCATGCGGGGATCCAACCTGCTAGAGTGTTCTACTTATAGAGAACGCAACGAGCAAATAGGTGGTCACCGTGCTTAGAGGAGGTGCAAAAAGTGCTGGCAAGTGCATATCAACCGTATTTATATTTACCAAGACCGGTTTCCAGGAGGCATCCCATGGATGTAGGACGCAGGGCAAAACAGTTTGCTCCATTTGCGGCACTTCGTGGATTGGATGAAACAATCCGGCAACAGGAAATCATTTATGAACCGAAAAGAGATTTATCTGAGGAAAAGAAAAATGAGCTGGATATGAAATTAAGGATCCTGGCATATGGAATGAAGATACAGGCAACTTATTTTCAAAAGTCATGGAAGGATCCATCTGTTGGTCAGTACCATACATTATCCGGAACCGTAGAATTTTTTGATCCATCAGTCCACTTACGGATTGATGATACCGAGATTCAGATCCAGGACATCTGTGATCTGACTGGTGATGTATTTGAAACTATTGAAATATCATGTTAATTAATCACAGCGGAATTTTTTATACCGGAAAGAGTGAGTGGTAGCTGGTGAAAGGATAAAAAAGGATGCACAGATCGACAAAGCAGATCTGATCAGAATAGAAATCGTGCTGTTCGTGCAGCTTTGGCACTTACGGAATGGATGGCATGATGCTCATAAGGCGGATTTGATTTCCCTTTGGTCCGTTGAGTAATAAATGGAGAAATATCTTATTGCTTAAAGGAGGAAGCCTATATGGGATCAGGTGCTATTAAATGGCATGTACATTGCTCTGTATGTGGAGCATTTATTGAAAAGAGCGCACAAAGCGATTCAGAAGTGGAGTGCAAAAAATGTCGCAGTACATTGGAGATATTTGTAAAGGATGATATGGTGTCGGTTCGTCCGATTCACATCCGAGATGAACAATTAAAGTCCAGGATGCGGACGTATTCCCGAAAGATGATGAATCAGGGATCATAACAGAATAGAATGAGCTGTCTGTAGTAAGTGTTGGATTTGGCAGGAACCATCAAGAACGCACCAGATAGCAAGAGTTTGTCAAGGAGCTGAACCTGACTGGAATCACTAAGAGCCCGGCAAAACATTTACGGATACACTGCAAGATCAGAAGTCTTTTCTGGTTTTGGAGATTGTTGAAGTATTTGTTTTGTCGGGCTTTTTTGATGTATTTCAAAAAATTTTTAAATTTTTTGTCGTACCCCACTGTAAAACAGGCTCTCAGCGTTTCGTTATATAGAGGTTGAATTCTTTTTTGCAAAAATAATTGTAAATAGAGATTTTGATAATATGACACAAAGGAGGAAGCAAAGATGACTGAAATCGAATACCAGGAATTTGTAAGGCATTGTCCTTACGATGCTATGGGCGATTATTCCATGTTTCGCAAAGAGCAAACAGAGAATGAATCAGAAGATGCACATATCAACTGAATAAGCCAGGCAATCTGGCAAACTTAATCTAAACGCAGATACATGCGTTACAAAGGAGTCGCGGACTCCCGTTCAAAAAAAACGGGTGAGTTCGTGACCTCTTGTACTGCAGTTCTTTATGTCTGTGCAGAAATTTCATAAAAGATGGAATGGACCACCCGGAGCCGAAAGGCAGAAAGGTGGTCTTTATGTTGACATTAAAAGAACTGAAAAAAATCGTGAAAGTTGCTGATGTGGAGAAGAGAATCCCAAGCGTGAAATCCTTGAAGGAACACAAAGTTGTAGTAAAGGAAATGATCAATGCAGATACAACAATCTCTGTTTATGATCACGGATATGTACTTTATACAGCAGGAAATCAATCAACCGTATTTCCGCTTCATAGTTGTGATGACTATGAATATGTGAGTGTAACTGGCGATAACAAGGAATTCAATAAAGAGTTCTTTGATAATGAAAACTGGTATATCCGTCTGCTGATGGAGGCTGAAGACCGTATGGCATACAGCCAGAGCAAAATCAGCACCAATCATGGTGTGTTTTCTAACAGCGATGTTACAGATGATGCGGAGATTATGAGAGGATCTTCAAAAGATTTTGTTGACGATGTTATCGACAGAGAAATTCTAAACGCTTTGATCAAAGAGTTAACAGAGAGACAAAAGACGGTACTCAATCTGGTTTATTTCGAGGAAATGCGTCAGCAGGATGTTGCAGATTATCTGGGAATCAAACAGCAGAGTGTAAATGACCTCCTGAACAGGGCATTAAAAACGATGAAAAAAAAGGCGGAAAACGAAGAATTTTAAAAAAATTGAATTAGACCACTGTAAAACAGGCTCTGAGCGTTTCGTTATATGAAGGGTTTGCATAGAACACCTTCATGTACCTTGAAAAATGAATAGCCTGCCCGGAGTGATATTCGGTTTGAACATGCATAGAGCGAAAAGCTGCGTGTCTGCCAGAAGAAAACGTATCAGAGATGGAAACTGATATAGGAACGGATCCGGGAAAGAAAACAGGAAAACGCTTAAATCTTAAATCAAAATAAAATGTCTGAATCTGAAAAGAGGATGACAGTAGAAATCATGTGGCGGTATTTGTGACAAACAGGTACCGCCATATATTTGTGCTGTTATCTCAGCTTGTGCTGACTGTCCCAAATAGCACAAGACCAGGAAAGGAGGGGATTATTTTCAGGAAAGAATGATGGAAAACGATGAACAAGTAT
>OHLB01000425.1_pt1 | contig 23517 bp, 15 predicted proteins | sample 1569021 | NCBI WGS metagenome assembly OHLB01 (sample SAMEA3879592, study PRJEB24766) | human gut metagenome | biome: human-associated habitat; feature: feces | place: USA | collected 1985/1987 | reverse complement strand
TGTAGCTAGCGTTCATCCTGAGCCAGGATCAAACTCTTCATTGTAAAAGTATTGTTAGTCAGCATAAAGCTGATTTTTGCTCTGTTCAGGATGCCGTACAATTTATTGACTTCATTAATACCTTACGTCTCATGCATATTACTATATATATAAGACAAGTATTGACGGTTCTATTTTTTTTCTTGTACTACTTGTATTGTTTATCAATATTTCAAAGAACTTGCTGCTTTCGTTTTAAAAGCGGGTGCAAAGGTAAGAGGTTTTATTTTAACTACCAAATGTTTTCGGAAGTTTTTTTTCGCTTTTCTTTTTCTATCGTTTCTCAGACTCTCTTAGCGAAAGGGAAAGAAGGTAAAGAAGAAAAACAAAACGACTTTTCTTTGCGAATCGGACTGCAAAGATAAGAACTTTTAGCTTTATCTTCCAAACTTTATCGGAAGTTTTTTTGTTCTTATGGTCAAGCAGTACTGCGCTTTTACACTAAGTCAATTTAACAAGGCTTTCTTCTCTTGGAAAGCGGGTGCAAAAGTACTCCCTTTTCAAATATGCTCCAAACTTAAATCACTCTTTTTTTGAATTATTTTTGAGGATAGAAGCTAAAGTGTTGAGTTATAAGGATGTTGTAGAACATGTTTTTCTCGGATATAGGAGGAACAGAGGAAAGGCATGCACATTATTATATTCACACGCGCGTTAGGAGGGCGAGGCCACGGGCGTATGCACAAGGGAAAGGAAGAGGAAATACAGGAAAGGTGAAGAAGATGCGCAAAGGAAACCAGAACGGGAATCCAAAGAAAAAGGAAAAAAGGACGGAGGAAAAGGGGATTGAAAGACTGAAAAGGAAGAAGGCAGGAAGAAGGGGAAATCGTAGCAAGGGAGGAAAATACGAAAAAAAGGGTAGAGACAGGAGTCTTTTAAAGTTCTACACTATTGGAAAAAGAAAAAACTCTGCCATCCGCAACAATTCGATTAACATTCTTAGGGGGACTGACTAAAAAGTCAATAGTATCTTAAATATCCTCCTTCCCGAAGGAGGAGAATGGAGATACTGCCGACTTTTCAGTCAACCCCTACTTACGTGTCAGCCAGGCTCTCTATGAAAATAAAAAACTATAATTTGCTGTCATCTGTCACGTTGTCGGATGTAATTGCTTGAATATGAATAATTAATGAGGTGACAGAAGTAGGTGACGGCAGTGTGACGGCAAATTTTGCTGTCACACTGCCTTGTTGTCAATGGTTACTTATGGGCTGTTGGTTGGTCTATATAGAACTTTTTAGTTTCTCCCGCTTGAAACTTTTGTTTCTCCTGCTTGGAACTAAAGTTTCATCGGCTTGAAACTTTAGTTTCAAAGCCGTGAAACCAAAGTTCCGGACGCTTGAAAACAGTGGTTCCAGCCGATGGAATGAATGAAACAAGGCAGGAAACTGATCCCTTACTTATATGATTCAATTAACTTGACCGCACCAACTGTTCGATTAACCTGCTCTTCCAAGAAACAATAAATCATTTATCACTCAAAAACAGCGGAGTTATCAACTATTAAAGGATGATTTATCAATTATTAATGTCTGAAATATCAATCGTTAAGAATTGACACCTCAGACATTAATACACTGTAAATCAAATGACAACATCAAACAAATGACAGATAATGATACATGGAAGAGTGAGAGCAAACACTTGCTATCATAACTGCTACCACAGTTGCTGCCATACCTGAAACTAAGATGAATAAAGGCATACAGACAATCTGTTAGGGCATGAGAGCAAAAGTCGAGTTGAATTACTGTGGAGAAATAAATATAGACGGCTATCATATTAAGCAAAAAACGGTCAAAAAGAGCAGGAAATAAATGATAGTACATAAGATACCTATTCCGATCCCCATGATTTTTGTTTTAACTGTAATATCAACAGAATCTATTTGCTTGATTTTGAATAACTTTCTTTCTACCACAAAGAATACTGTAGAGTACAAAAGTGGAAGAATATAAAAGACTACTGGATTTAACTCTATAAAAATGGCATAAAACGGAAACATAGCTCTAAAAAAGACCATAAACACCAATGCCTGCGTTAAAATCCAATATAACTTTTTATTTTTCCAATAACTGATTCCTGTCAGTATAACAATTATCCAGAAAAATGCCGGACAAAATACATTCTCTTTGTACTTACAAAAATCAGCAAGTCCCCCATACATTGCATCAGCTTCGGCCATAGAATACAAAGTACGATAGTCATGAATCTCCAAACAGAGAAAAATGATTCCTGCAATAATCTCTATAAAAGGAATCAATTTTAGTATATTCTTTTTAACTGGAGACCGCTCTTTCATGTATCAAATTATTTTTCAAACAAATATAGTTTTTATTAATTGAAAAAACAAATACATAATTATAGATACAGGCAAATAAAGATTGGGCATTCCCGAGCAAAATCCACCTTCAGTTGTTATTCAAAGACAAGGATATTTTATACTATAAAAAGTCAATGTCATGGAAAAAAACATTTTTAAGTTAGATAATGAACAGCTCAAAGCGATTGTATGCTCATTTCGGGATAAAACAGAAGAAGGGTTAAAAACGGAAAATGCAGAGATACAATGCATTCCTACTTTCATTGCTCCAAAAACAACCCATATTAAAGGAAAGTCACTGGTACTTGACCTGGGAGGAACCAATTATCGGGTGGCAATCGTAGATTTCGACAAAGCAACACCAACCGTTCACCCGAACAATGGCTGGAAAAAAGACATGTCAATTATGAAGTCCGTCGGATATACCCGCGAAGAGTTATTCAAAGAACTCGCCGATATGATTATAGGAATCAAACGTGAGGAAGAAATGCCTATCGGTTATTGTTTTTCTTATCCGGCCGAGTCCGTACCGGGTGGAGACGCCAAACTGTTACGCTGGACAAAAGGAGTAGATATTAAAGAAATGGTTGGAGAATTTATCGGAAAACCTTTACTCGACTATCTGAATAAAAGAAACAAAATTAAGTTTACAGGCATCAAGGTAGTAAACGATACTATAGCCAGTTTATTCGCCGGTCTCACAGATAATAGTTATGATGCATATATCGGCCTCATCGTAGGGACAGGAACCAATATGGCAACTTTTATCCCTGCCGATAAAATTGAAAAACTGGATCAGTCATGCAATGCACATGGATTGATTCCTGTCAATTTGGAATCAGGCAATTTCCATCCGCCCTTTCTGACTGCGGTAGATGATACCGTTGACGCTATTTCCGGTAATCCGGGAAAGCAACGTTTTGAGAAAGCGGTATCCGGTATGTATCTGGGAGACATACTGAAAACAGCCTTTCCGCTGGAAGAGTTCGAAGAGAAATTCGACGCACAGAAACTGACTTCCATTATGAATTACCCGGACATCTACAAGGATGTATATGTACAGGTAGCACAATGGATTTATGGCAGATCCGCACAATTGGTTGCCGCCTCACTTACGGGGCTTATCATGTTACTGAAATCCTATAATAAGGATATACGAAAGGTTTGCCTGGTAGCCGAAGGCAGCCTTTTCTGGAGTGAAAACAGGAAGGATAAAAACTATAACATTCTCGTTATGGAAAAACTGAGAGAACTCCTTCAATTATTCGGCCTGAAAGATATTGAAGTGGATATAAAAAGTATGAATAACGCAAACCTGATAGGGACAGGCATTGCGGCATTATCATAATATACTCCCGTCACTGCCGGCATCCTCACAATTCTATGAGGCATTTTAATGTAGCGGATTCATCAATAAACTTTTCTTAAAGTTTATGATGAATCACGACTACATTTGAAAAATCATAGACAAACACAAAGACTGGTAAAACCAAGTCATAAAACCGATGTTGCTACAACCGTGTTTACCTCATTTAAAGAAATGTCCGCCCGATATTATTTATTATAAGGAATCACACTTAAACTATAATTACCATCAGGCAACAAATCCGAATCAAATTCTATTTCAATATCTTTAGACTCTCCTTTCAACAATGTGAAATAATTATCGTTCATCAAAGCAGGTAATATACGCTCACCATCAGAAGAGCGAATAGCCTGTACGTGAACAGCAAAAGCGACTGATGATCCCACATTTTCGATCTTTGCTTTAATCACTTTCTTACCATTACTATCCACTAAGCTTGATGTTGTGCGCAATTTGGCTTTCGGCAAATTATTCAATGCTTTATAATCTCCCGGTTTATTGGAACGCCAATAAAAGTTATCAGAAAGCAGTTGCCCGTTTTCATCGTTCAGTTCCAACTTGATGAAATGCACAGGAGTCAAATCCGTTGGCTTCTTTTTTCTACCATATAATTCAAATTCATAAAGTGAATATCCCCACATAGTAGCCTGTTTCAACCCTTGCATTTTCACATAACGAGTACAAACAGGTTTTATCTTAATCTCTTCGACACCGCCTTTAGAGTCCTCATTGATATAAATTTCTTTCCAGTTTATTGCATCATCCGAAATCAACAGTTTATAAGCTTTTGCATGAGCAGCCTCCCAGTTCAATATGACAGAGGCTATTTCAGTAGGTTCACCCAGATCAACATAAATCCATTCTTCATCACGGGGTTCACTCGCCCAACGACTGCCATCACTGGCATCAATCGCGGCACTTGGCTCTCCGGCATCTGCCGAAATGGAGGAAGCAACCGCTTTCTTACCGAAAGCAAGGTTGTCTGTTGTAAAATTCAGATGGAAACAATAGGAATCCTTATTAGCGGCGGCATCCAAAACTACAGACTGGCTATAACGCCCCATTTCTTTCCCATCCAGATTATAGACTTTACCTGTAGCCGTAAGTCCTTTCTGCTCTTTCAAAGTGGTATTGATCACTTTTACACTATTATCAGCATAACTCCACTGAATATGAACCGGTTCACACGCCTTTCTGATTCCCCAGTAAGCCCCCGTCAAGTCATAATAATAATCATAGGTTTGCCATACCAATGAAGGATAAGCCGACTGCCCCATCCAAGTCAATATGCCGGAAGCATCTTCCCAAATATGATGTTGAAAGCCTTCGTACATCGCTTTATTCACCTCAACATTCACTAATTGAGCTTTCCGGCAAAAATCTTCAATACCTTTCGCTTTACCATAATTGAACTCTACGGTAGAGAAATATTTGTCGGGACTGGCGTTCCCCGCCGAATTGCCAAAGAAATGCTTGTCCCACATTTCATTACGTGGCCACCAATCTTTTTCGGGCATAAATTTCTTAAAGCTATCGAAAGTAGTAAAGACAGCTGTACCTATTTCTGTACGGAATCCCCATCCTTTGGTTATATTGGCACCATATCCATAAGGGGCTTTGGTAAAATACCAGTTAGGATGAGAGTTAGTCCAAGGTCCACTCCCGGAAAGGCCGTCACTATGGGAATTGGCATGATAGGCCCGATCACCCCCATCGTATGTTCTAACGTCTTCCTCCAGCCACTTATTAAGAGGCGGTAACGGATACCCCTCATTATCACCACACCACACTGCAATACAAGCATGATTACGCAAACGCTTGATCTTTTCCACTGCATTCATATTGAAAGCAAAAACATCATCCGGAAGATTCGAATTTGAATTTAACCAGAAGTCGTCCCACACCATAATGCCGTATTTATCGCAAGCTTCATAAAACTCATCATCCGTAACCGAACCGATCCAATTGCGTATCATATTAAAATGCATCTCATTGTGAAGTTTCAATTTAAGATCATATTCTTCACCCCGACAACGCAACATATATTCGCTCATTCCCCAGTTTCCTCCTTTTACATAAACAGGTTCACCATTTATTTTAAGATGAAGCACACCGTCAACCAGCTCGGAACCGTATTCACGAATACCAAATGTAATATTCTGTTTATCAGAAGCCTTACCATTCACCATATAAGTCAGTTCGCAGGTATAAAGATTCGGCTGTCCGTAACCATTAGGCCACCACAAAGCAGGATTCTGAATTATAAATTGACTGAACTTGCTATCATCCAGAAGAAAAGTCCGCTGTTTGCCTGCCTCAATTACCAAATCTTCGGTAAATTCAATGTTGCCCGGCTGAATGATACCTTTCAACACTCCTTTCTGCTCTATATCTGTATGATTCCGTAGTTCCAACTGCAAGCTTAAAACCGCTTTGTTTTTAGAAGGAACTTTCGAACGTATCCAAGGATCGACGATAGACACTTCGCCGGTTTTTGTCAAATAGACGTCGTCAGTAATACCAGTCAAAAGACCGGGAACATAAGGCATCCAATCCCAGCCGGCACATGACATATAAGTAGGACTTGCATAATTGGGAACCGGAGTGCCTACCCAATGCACAAGGACGGCAAGCACATTCTTACCGTTTTTTGACAGCAAATCGGTTATATCGAAATTCCCCCGATGCATAAATCCATCAAGCAACCCGAGACGCGTCCCATTAAAAAATATTTCTCCTTTACGGTTAACCCCTTCAAAATTTAGCCATACCCTTTCTCCGTTTTCCACCTCCGGCGAATTAAACTCTGTACGATACCAGAAGTTACGGTCATATTTTGCTTTATCGACTTTATACGCATTATCAGCAAAATTCGGATCAGGCTCCAGTCCTTCTAATACATACGAACCAAACACCGTTCCCGGCACAGTTGCTTTGACCCAATCCCTCGTGTCATATCGGGTAGTCATCATATCAGAAGGATGCTCAATTTCTGCCTGAGCTTTCACTTTCCATATCGTCAGATTTCCATCACTATTCAATGAAATTTTTACTTTTTGTGCATGAACGGTGATAGCAGTAAATAATAAAACAAGCAGCAGTGTAGTCTTCCAAATATTCATATCTTCTATTTCTTTTTCACATTACAGATCAGTATATGAACGATTAATCGCTCATATACCCCTAAAAAAGAAATCAGATAGTCATATTATTATATTTTGTATTCCTCTATCTTCCTGTACAAAGTGGTAAGACCGATCTTCAGCAAGCGGGCGGTTTCCGTCTTGTTGCCTTTCGTATATTCCAGGACGCGGGCAATATGCCTTCGTTCCATAGCAGCCAGTTCAAAACTACCGATATTATCATCCGAACATTCATAATGAGTATTCTGAATCTCCAACGGAAGATCGCACACATCCAGATGCCCGCCTTCGCAGACAATCAGACTCCGCTCTATCACATTCCGCAATTCACGGATATTTCCTTTCCAGGGTTGCTGTTCCAACGCATGAAGAAAAGCAGGAGTCATCTCATTGACCGTATACGAAAGTTTCTCGGAAAAGCTCTTTGCAAAGGCAGTGGCAAGAATTCTGATATCACCGGTACGTTCGCGAAGTGCCGGCAGATGTACCTGAAATACCGAAAGACGATAAAACAGGTCTTCACGGAAACGTCCCGCCTTGATTTCCTCTGCCAGATTGCGGTTGGTAGCAGCAATAATACGAACATTCACGTGCGTCGGTTTCGTATCTCCTATCTTTATATATTCGCCTGTTTCGAGAATACGCAGCAATTTGGCCTGTAATTCAAAAGCCATTTCTCCGATTTCATCCAAAAAGATCGTACCGTTGTTGGCTTCTTCGAAAAGTCCTTTCTTGTCCTTCAAAGCTCCGGTGAAGGATCCGGCTTTATGCCCGAACATTTCACTCTCCAGCAGTTCCTTACTGAAAGACGAACAGTTCACGGCAACAAAGCTCTGTTTGCTCCGCTTGCTATTATAATGTATGGCTTGTGCAAATACTTCTTTTCCGGTCCCCGTTTCTCCGGTCAACAACACCGGAACATCAGTCACCGAAACCTTCTGTGCCAGCATAACAGCTTCTTTCAGCACTTTCGATTCTCCCAAAATGGAATCAAAAGAATATAGCTGACTGACTTTCTTTTCCAGTTTCTCTAACCGGACATTCATCTTAGCCTTCTCAACGGCACGACTGATCAGAGGGATAATCTTATTATTATCATCCCCTTTGGTTATATAATCAAATGCACCGTTCTTGATTGCCTGCACTCCGTCGGGTATATTACCGTGAGCGGTAAGAAGAATGACTTCCACATTCGGAGCTGTCTTTTTAATGTTCAACACCAGATCGACCCCGTTTCCATCGGGAAGAAAGACATCACACAAAGCCACATCCGGCTGTTGAATTTCCAACTGCCTGATAGCTGCCTTGCAATCACCCGCCTGACACACCTCATAACCCTCCAGTCCGAGCATACGAGCCAACAGGCTACGAATCTGAACCTCATCGTCAATGATAAGAATTTTACTCATAATTAATTTATAAAAAATGAAGAAAGACAAACAGGGTGCGCAAATATAAGTCTTTTTTCTATGATCCGAGAACAATTCTCCCTACTTTATTGTTATTTCCACAGGAAACTATTTACGCAACAAACTTATGAAGATCATTATTATTGGAGGCGTTGCCGGAGGAGCTACCACTGCTGCCCGGATCAGACGCACAAACGAAGCAGCTGAAATCATCCTTTTAGAAAAAGGAAAGTATATCTCTTATGCCAATTGCGGACTGCCGTATTACATCGGAGGCGTGATCAAAGAACGGGAAAAACTGTTTGTACAGACGCCCGAAGCATTTTCTACGCGCTTTCGTGTAGACGTACGAACTGAAAATGAAGTAATCTTCATCGACCGGAAGAGAAAAACAGTAACGGTAAGACAAAGTAGCGGAGACACTTACGAGGAAAGCTACGACAAATTACTGATATCGACCGGAGCCTCCCCTGTACGTCCTCCCCTGCCGGGAATCGACCTGAACGGAATCTTCACACTCAGGAATGTAGCCGACACAGACCGAATCAAAGAATATATCAACAGTCATGCTCCCCGAAAGGCTGTTGTCATCGGAGCCGGATTTATCGGGCTGGAAATGGCAGAGAACCTGCACGCACAAGGAGCTAAAGTTTCTATTGTGGAAATGGGCAATCAAGTGATGGCTCCCATCGACTTCTCCATGGCATCCCTTGTACACCAGCATTTGATGGACAAAGGAGTGAACCTGTATCTGGAGCAGGCAGTAGCCTCTTTTGAAAGAGACGGAAAAGGATTGAAAGTCATCTTCAAGAACGGACAGTCCATCTCTGCCGACATCGTTATACTTTCCATCGGCGTACGTCCGGAAACGACACTGGCACGTGCCGCAGAGCTGAAGATCGGCGAAGCCGGAGGAATCGCCGTCAACGACTACCTGCAAACGTCGGACGAATCGATTTACGCCATCGGTGACGCTATCGAATTCCGCCACCCGATCACCGGAAAACCGTGGCTCAATTACCTTGCTGGTCCCGCCAATCGTCAGGGACGAATTGTCGCAGACAACATTCAGGGAGCACACATCCCTTATGAAGGAGCCATCGGAACTTCCATTGCAAAAGTATTCGACATGACTGTTGCTTCTACCGGATTACCCGGCAAACGATTGCGGCAGGCAGAAATCAATTATATGTCTTCGACCATCCATCCGTCCTCTCACGCAGGATATTACCCGGATGCCATGCCGATGAGTATTAAAATCACTTTCGACCCGAAGACAGGTAAACTGTACGGCGGACAGATCGTCGGCTATGACGGTGTAGACAAACGAATTGACGAAATCGCGCTTGTCATCAAGCATGAAGGTACGATCTATGATCTGATGAAAGTGGAGCAGGCTTACGCCCCTCCGTTCTCTTCTGCCAAAGATCCGGTAGCCGTTGCAGGATACGTAGCCGAAAACATCATAACTGGGAAAGTACAACCCGTCTATTGGAGACAGTTGAGGGATATCGAGATGGAAAACAATTTCCTACTGGATGTACGTACTCCTGACGAATTCTCGCTCAATACACTGCCGGGTGCAGTGAACATTCCGCTGGACGAACTGCGTGACCGGCTGGATGAACTGCCGAAAGACAAGATGATCTATACATTCTGTGCCGTCGGACTCAGAGGATACCTTGCTTATCGCATTCTGGTACAGCATGGATTTGAAAAGGTACGCAACCTTTCCGGAGGATTGAAAACATACCACGCTGCCGCAGCACCCATCATCCTGAGAGAAGAAAGTGAGAACGAAGTACCTGCACAACCGAACGCAAACATACAACAGCCGGCAGATGCGCAACCTCAAAAGACAGTTTCACCAGTTGAAGCAGTGAAGACAATCCGTGTAGACGCTTGCGGACTGCAATGTCCGGGGCCGATTCTGAAAATGAAAAAGACAATGGATTCGTTGGTTTCCGGCGACCGGGTAGAAATTACCTCAACCGATCCGGGATTCCCGCGTGATGCTGCCGCATGGTGCAACTCGACAGGAAATCAGTTGATTTCCAAAGAAACAGCAGGAGGAAAATCTGTAGTAGTGATCGAAAAGGGCGAACCTAAATCCTGCAATATTGTTACCTCCTGTGAAGGCAAAGGAAAAACTTTCATCATGTTCAGTGATGATTTAGACAAAGCTTTAGCTACCTTTGTGCTCGCTAATGGCGCAGCTGCCACCGGACAAAAGGTAACGATCTTTTTCACCTTCTGGGGACTGAACGTTATCAAGAAGCTGCATAAGCCGAACGTCGAAAAAGATATCTTTGGAAAAATGTTCGGCATGATGCTCCCTTCCAGCTCCCGAAAGTTGAAACTCTCTAAAATGAGCATGGGAGGAATAGGAGGAAAAATGATGCGGTACATCATGAACCGGAAAGGAATCGACTCTCTGGAGTCCTTACGCCAACAAGCTCTGGAGAACGGTGTGGAATTTATCGCCTGCCAAATGTCCATGGACGTCATGGGAGTGAAACAGGAAGAACTTCTGGACGAAGTGACAATAGGCGGAGTAGCAACATACATGGAACGGGCGGATAATGCAAATATCAACCTGTTTATATAGAAAAAGAACAAACAAAAAAACAAGTAGCATATGAAGACAATATGTGTAATGCGCGATGTATTCAAAGCAATGGCAAGATTTGAAGATGCATTTGAAAAAGTGTATCAGGTATCATTAAATGAAGCGATGATATTATGTGCCCTGCAAGAAGCCTCGCCCAATAATATGACGGCCACGAGCCTGTCCAAACGAACGGAGCTGACACCCTCGCACGCTTCAAAAATGCTCCGGATTCTGGAAGAAAAAGAACTGATTGTCAGAACACTCGGGGAAGAGGACCGGAGACTGATGCAGTTCCATCTCAGTCAGAGCGGTAAAAAACTAGTCCGACAATTAGCACTTGAAAAAGTGGAAATACCGGAATTACTGAAACCGCTATTCGAATCGGTAGATTCCTAAATCAAGCAGCCCGATATATGTAATATCGGCTTGCAGAAGAATAAAACGGTGAACCGCCTGTTCATATATTACAGGTTGTTCACCGTTTCTCGTTTCGTCATTCTTCAAGCCACCCTCTAAGAAGAGACATCACTTTCTGCTTCTGATCTTCGGACATTGTACCGATGCGTGCAAGATGACTGCCTCCCGGCTCTACAAAAACATGAATATTCTTTTTATTCTTCAGCCATGTTACTCCGGCAGCTGTCCAGGGATCATTCTGACCATAGATAAAAATCATCTTCGGATCGTTCTTCTTCAAGAACCGCACAATCTTATTGCTCAATGTCTTATCGAATTTCATCTTCCGCATATCTTCCGGCAACATCAGTCTTCTCAGATAATCCTTGCTGGTCTTTATAGAAAGGTAAGGTTTAAAAGGAGCGATATCGTATCCATAATACCCCAATTCGCGGGTAGCCTGCACGAAGAAAGAAAGAGTCGGGCTGTCTACTATAAAATAAGAAGGTCCGCTGATTGCCAGCAAATGATCCAGCAGTGTATCGTCAGAAGCCGAGGTTTCCGGTATACTACGGATATCCGTTCCCCATTGCCAGATAGAGAAAGAGTATTCCAGCACACAGAAATCGTATATTTCTTCCAGAGGAGCGCGGAATGTATAGTTCTTTTCAGTACACATTTTTTCAAAACGGGGCAACAAACGAGCCTTTCGCTTCAATACTTCCAACTGGAAATCTTCTATTTTTTTCCTATCGGCTTCCGTACCTACCCGGCGGAGGAAAGGTTCGTGCCGACCGTCTTCACGCGCATAACAAAGAGGAGCAACATAAGGCACGGAAACATCCACATCGTCGGGGAAGAAAACACGGTATAATAAGGAGGTCTGCCCACCCTTGCTGATCCCCGTACTGATCCATTTGCCAGGATATAAAGTCTTGAAAGCGGTTGTCACGGCATGCAAATCCTCGGCAGAATTCTCTGCGGTCAGGTATTGCCAGTCGCACGGTTCGGGAGTGGATTCGAGAAAGTAGCGATGCTCCACAAAGATCATATTGGCATCGAACAATTCAGAAAGTTCTTCCCGATAAGTGGGGCGCAAAGCATACCCTGCCCCATATCCTTCAGTGACAATCACTGTGGGACGGTCATAACCGACGTGTCCCACAATCACACGCTGGCGGAAACTTCCCTTTTCGGGATGTCGATGATCCAGCGGCTGAGTCAGGTACATTACATACTTTTCCGGGAAGCGGCTGGTGTCGAGCGACTTTATTCCGCTGACGGACTTATTTTTTTCGATCTTCTGAATAAACGATTCCTGCGCCGACAATGAGACGGGCGCAACTGCGATCAGCAGCACGATTGAGAACCATACGAAAAGAGGTATCCGAATGTGTTTCATAAGCATTTGAGTGTTAATTTTCTCGCAAAGATAATCATTTGCACGAACCTTTTTACACATTTCTTGTTGTTTGTAACAAAAGCCCCAAGGTACCAGGGCGTGATTTTTATATAACCTAAACATTATAAAAGATATGAAGAAATTAATTCCTATTTTATTGGCGGTCTTTGCACTCGCTTCTTGCGAAAAAGACCCGGACATGGGTAAGCTGGATGACAACTATCTGGTATACACTAACTACGACAAGCAAGCCAACTTCAAAGACTTCAGCACATTCTATCTGGCTGACAAAATCTTGGTTATCTCTGACAGCAAAGAACCGGAATATCTCGAAGGAGAAGGCGCTGAGCAAATTCTGGCTGCTTACACAGAAAATATGGAAGCGAAAGGTTATCAACCGGCTGCCGATAAAGAAAGTGCCGATCTTGGTATTCAGGTAAGCTACATCGCAAGTACTTATTATTTCACCGGCTACACACAACCTGAATGGTGGTGGGGATATCCCGGCTACTGGGGACCCAGCTACTGGGGTAACTGGGGCGGATGGTACTATCCGTACGCTGTGACCTACAGCTATAGCACCAACTCATTCATTACAGAAATGGTGAACCTGAAAGCAGATGAAGGTGAAGGCAAAAAACTTCCTGTAGTCTGGACAAGCTATCTGACTGGATTTGAAACAGGCTCTAAAGCTATCAACCGCACTCTTGCTATTGAAGCAGTGAACCAGTCATTCACTCAGTCACCTTATCTTACTAACAAATAAACAACTACAACTGTTATGAAAACAAGAAAGAATATATATTTCAAGGTAGTGGCGCTAGCAGCCATTGCCATCGCCTTTGCCATGCCGGCTAAGGCACAGCTATCAGACAATGGATATGCTAATATAGACTGGCAGTTCAATGTTCCATTGAGCAATAATTTTGCAGACAAAGCCAGCGGTTGGGGTATGAACTTTGAAGGTGGTTATTTCGTTACTCCTAACTTGGGTCTGGGTCTTTTCCTGAACTATCACAGCAACCACGAGTATATTCCTCGCGAAACATTCAAGATAGGTGCAGGTGACGTTACAACTGATCAGCAACACACAATGTTCCAGTTGCCTTTCGGTGCTGCCGCCCGCTACCAATGGAATCGCGGTGGAGCCGTACAACCTTATGTCAGTGCAAAATTAGGTGCTGAATATGCTAAGATCCGTTCCAACTTCAATATGTTGGAAGCCAGAGAAAACAGCTGGGGATTCTACGCTTCTCCTGAAGTAGGTGTCAATGTATTCCCTTGGGTTTACGGACCGGGTCTGCACTTTGCTCTGTACTACAGCTATGGTACCAATAAGGCTGATGTACTGCATTACAGTGTAGACGGACTGAACAACTTCGGTTTCCGCGTGGGTGTTTCATTCTAACCCGAGCAACTACTTGATTTTACATTAATAAGCAAGAGCCCCTCTACTTCGGCAGAGGGGCTCTTCATTTTTTATTTGCTTTGAATCGCTTTATAGATCGCATCCTGTATCTGTTCGCGAATTTCCAGACGGCTTAGCTTCCGGTTGGTTACGTCCGGATAAATCCGGTTGCTCAGAAATACATAAACCAAGCCATTGTCGGGGTCTACCCAGGCACACGTTCCGGTAAATCCGGTATGACCGTATACTTTTGCCGGTGTATGCTTTCCGCAAGGGCTCTTTTCCGGATTACGGGTATCCGGCTTGTCAAATCCAAGTCCGCGACGGCTGATTTTGGAAACTTCCGTTGTAAACAACTGGCAGGTTTCCTTACTTAAATAACGCTGTCCGTTCAACTCACCACCGTTCAGCAACATCTGATAAACCTGTGCCACTTCACGTGCATTCGAGAACAATCCGGCATTTCCCGAAACGCCTCCCTGGAAAGCGGCAGCCTCATCGTGCACAAATCCCTGAAGGGTAGTCTTACGCAAGAAACGATCGACAGAAGAAGGTACAACTTCCGATTTCGGAAAGCGGCGCAAAGGAAGGTATCCTGTACGTTCCAGTCCCATCGGTTCATAAAATTCACGTTGCAAGTAGGCATCCATCGGCATTCCCGCAAGTTTCTCAACCAAAAGACGCAACAGGATAAAACCGACATCGCTGTATCGGTAAGTTTTAGGTTTCATCGGTGCGTCTGCAATCTTCTTCTCCATTTCCTTGAAGAAAGAAGGATTCAGCCACAGACTATCACAGATTTGCAAGGTGTAATCTCCGGTTTTAACCTTTGAAACATATTCCTTTTTAAATGCAAAATTAGGATTCGCCCATGTGGAAGTTCCCAACTGCAACGGATGCCGTGCATCTTTGCGGGACATGAACAGTCTGCCTTCATAACTATCTTCATCGATGGCTTCCCGATAAAAAGCAATTCCGGGCGGCAAGCCGGACTGATGGTAAAGCAGTTCCTGAATGGTTATGTCTTTCTTGTTAGTACGCTGAAGGAAAGGCAGATAGTCTGCAATTCTGTCCGTCAGATTAAAACGTCCCTTATCGTAAAGTTTCATTAAAGCAAGCACTGTACCAGTAGTCTTGGAGAGTGAAGCCAAGTCATAGATATCGGTCGGCTGCACACGTGCGCTTCCCGTTCCGGTGTGAGTGCCGAATGTCTTGTCTACCATCACATGACCCTCTTTCATCACGATCACCTGGCAACCGGGATAAGCTCCCTGACGTACACCGTCCAAAGCGATCGAATCAATTCGTTGCAGGGCGACAGAAGAAAGCCCATGTTCTTCCGGAATAAAATGCAAAGGTGTTTTCGGAGTAATCGTGACACCGTCTCCTGCCTGAAAGAGTTCTCCAAGACTGGCCGATAATCTTCCGTCCGCCGTAGCTTTGGCAAAGAGCACATCCGCCACCTGCCGCTGCACATCTTCATTAGGGCTGTGTCCCAGCACCACTGCCGAGGCACGGGCAACCGCACGCTGTATCTGCAACATCATCTTACCCTGCGTAAAGAAAGCATAGATGACCGGAGCTTCAGTAGTAAATTTACCGAAGAAGGTCTGACAAGGTGACAGCTTCTGTTCACTTACGGCAACAATAATCCGTTTATAGGCAGCCAATGAGTCCCGTAACCGCTGATTCGCCTCTTCCGTCATACCGGGACGAAGACGGAAACGTGACAAAGAAGTGTATTTCGACAACTGTTCCGCCAATGCATTGGTTTCACCCGCATCACCGACTTCAAGCAATGCCATCGTTTCTTTTTGATTCGTATGCAAAGGAAGAACATGATTTTCATTATTCAGCACAGTAATCGCAGCCAGATTCAACCGGCGGATTAAATCACGTGTCTGAGGAGTATTGATCCGTTGTCCCAAACCGGATAGCTGGACAAACGGTTTCTTTTTTAGTCCGAGCACATATTTATAAGTCAGTACTTTGCGGCATTTCTCTTCAATATCTTCGCGTGTCAATTCTCCCTTATCAATGGCATCGAGTACGGCGGCTATCTCCTCCTTCAGGTTCCGGGGAGCCAGCACCATATCATTCCCTGCCTTCAGTGCCTGCAGACTGACATTTCCATTCCCCGAAACACCTTTCATGGCAAGTGCATCCGTGAAGATCAGTCCTTTGAAAGCAAATTCTTCTGTCAGCAGATCGTAAACGATATTACGGGATAAAGAAGAAGGAAGTCCGCCTATCGGTTCAATAACCGGCACTTGCAGGTGTCCGACCATCATACCGCTCAATCCGGCACGGATCGCTTCTTTAAAAGGATGGAGCTCTACACTGTCCAGACGTTCGCGAGTGAAGGGAAGTACCGGAAGTGTTTTGTGCGAGTCTACATCCGTATCACCATGTCCGGGGAAATGCTTGCAGACGGATAGTACGCCTCCGCCTTCCAGACCGGAAGCATAAGCTACTACCTTATCCGCCACCCGTACGGGGTCTTCACCGAAGGAACGGGTATTGATGACCGGATTCTTAGGGTTGATATTCACATCCGCCACCGGAGCAAAGTTGACTTGTACACCTAGCTGTACACATTGGCGTGCCATCTCGCGACCATATTCATAGATTAATTTATTATCCTGAATACATCCGAGCACCATATTTCGGGGAAAGACAGGAGTACCACGCAGACGCATTGCCAGCCCCCATTCTCCGTCAAAAGTGATCATTAACGGTAACTTTGCCATGCGCTGGGCCCGATTAGTCAGTTCCGCCTGGGTCTGCATCTTCCCACCGGAAAACAGCAGTCCGCCGACTTTATAGGTATCGACGGCATCCTTCAGCAGTATCTGGTTGCGCTTGGTATCTACCGGAGCAATCGTATATATAAACAACTGACCGACTTTCTCTTTAAGCGTCAGCTTATTCATAATGGAGTCTACCCATTGTTGACAACGGACATCTTGTTTAGCTTTATAAAGTAGTAAAGGTTCTACGGGAGTATCTATTGCTTCTCCCCTGGCCTTGACAGGAAGAAATAGCAGGATAGCCAGTATATATGTTAGTAATCTCATTTTTTATTCAAGGTCAAATCTAGTCGTCCAACATAAATTCCATTCTTTCCGGTGTGCATAACAGGGACATTTTTCCCGTCTATGTTCAGATAATTCTTGGGGCTTTCCATAAAGGTATGAGAATGCCCACCCAGAATAACATCGATATTACGGGTGTTGGCTACCAGCTTCTCATCCATCTGAATACCCAGATGTGACAGGCATACAATGACATCGCATCCTTCTTCTTTCAGTTGTGCGGCAATGTCATTGGATACGGCGATCGGGTCTTTATAGATTACCCCTTCGCATTTATTGGCCTGTATCAGTCCTTCCGGCTTCGCTCCCAACCCGAAAACTCCGATCTTCAAGCCGAAACGATCCAGAATGACATAAGGTTTTACGATATCTTTGAGTACTGTGGCATCAAGATCATAGTTGGCACATACTACCGGAAACTTGGCTAATTTAAATAGACGAGCCATGTTGTCCAAACCGAAATCGAACTCGTGGTTACCGATTGTCATTGCATCGTATCCCATTTCATTCATTAGGGTGACTTCTACCTCACCTTTAAACATATTATAATAAGGAGTGCCTTGCGAGATATCGCCGCAATCGAACAGCAGTACATCCGGATTTTCTTTGCGGAACTGCTGCAGGAAACTTGCCCGACGGACAAATCCACCCTGACCGTAGTTCCGGTCGCCTTCCTGAGTCATAGGTTCAATCCGGCTGTGTACATCACTGGTTTGCAGTATGATTAGTTTTTTTGTTTCTTGGGCAGTTGCCAATGCAGGTAGTAAAAGGAGGAAAAGCATCAGCCACTTTCCGGTTCTTCCTTTGAATATATTCAAGACGGAAGTTATATGATTATGAGTTGTCATAGGATACTGAGATTTCATTGTAAACCTTGGTTATTTATTCTCTTTTCATTTTTTTATTTCCGGTCGGATGCCGGAACAACGGTGATACGTCCATCCAGTTTAGAGGTAATCTTCTTGCCTGCAGCTGTCTGTTGCCTTACGTAGTCGAGGAACAGTCCGCGCAATGTCAATCCATCCGGACATTCACGCTTATCCGCATTGATAAAGGGAGTGAGTCCGTCGTTTCCGTCCGCCAGATAGTCAATGGTAGCTACGGTATAGTCTTTGTCATCTTCGATCTCTTTTTCCTGTACGGTTGCTTTCAGAAGTTTTCCGTCTTTTGTTATTTCCAGATGTGCTCCGCTCAGTCCTTCACCGTGCAAAGAAGCTATGACTTCCATCAGTCTTTTTATTTCCGTACCTTTCATCGTCAGTACGCAGAGAGAATTTTCAAAAGGAAGTATTTCGAAAACAGCATCGACTGTGATATTACCCTGTGGAAGTATGTTGCGCAAACCGCCCATATTCATGATTCCAATATCGGCAGGATGCTTCAGTACACGCTCTGCAGAGAGTCGTAGCACTTCGGCGACCAGGTTGGAAAGCAAGCTCTCAGGACGTCCTTTGTCCATCGTCATCTCGCTGACGCCAATCACCTCATACATCATCTTATCTATTTTTTCTTTGTAGGGTTTAAGCAGGGCGGCAGCCTTTTCGTCGGGATGAGCATCCCAGGTTGAATCCATACAAATCCGGGTTCCTTCTATCTGGGCAACTTCATAATTTGCCTGAACTTCACGGGTAGATTGGCAGGAAGTGAATAGGATTAGTCCTGTCAGAATAGCTCCCGAAGTATACTTTACGTAATTTCGTTTCATCTTCTTTCTTTTGTTTATGCTACAAATGTACATTTTATATTTTAAAGTCATGCGGAAGAAGAAGAAACTTATAGCAAGTTTAGTCCTATTTCAAGGGGAATTAGCTGCAAAATGCACTTAAAAATGTTAATTAAAAGTATTCTGAGGCAGGGTTGATTTAATTAAAAAAAGGACGTTCCCAGGGAAAAAGGGGAAATTAGGAACGTCCTTTGAATAGAGTTAGCGAAAAGTCCGGTCTTTCGCAAGTGCAGACCTTTCCTCTCTTCACTAAAATAAACTAAGGACTATAGTGGGGAAATCCTTAGTGGGGAAAAACGACTATCAGCTTCTTCACAGGAGCGCATAATCGCAAAGTAGTCGCATTCGGTACTTATTCCATCAATGATATTTCTACACCATTAGAAATTCTTTTGTACCGATGAAGCAACATATTTTTTAGAATATCTTCTTATAATATCTTGTTAATAACTTTGTTTATTCGGCGATACAGATACTCACACGATTTTCTTCCGGTGCTTTATATGGCTGAACAGTGTCTCCTTTGGAATCAACCATAATTCTGTCAGTGGTTATTCCTTTTGCCTTCAAAGCATCCGCAACATTGCCTGCGCGTTTTTCAGACAACGACTTGTTGATTTTAGGATTGCCTGTATTTACATCGGCATAGCCTGTCACTTTAACCTTTGCAGCCGGATTGTTTTGCAGATATTCTACCAACATATCTATTTTTGACTTTTGATCGTCTTGTATCTTCGCTGAGTTCAAAGCAAAGAAGATATCCTGTTTCATTGGCTGTACTACAACTTCTTTCTTCGGCTGTGGCTGTTCTACCACGGGAACAGGCTTCGGTTGTTCCACTACTACAGGTTCTGCCTCATAATATACAGGTTTAGTTTCCGTATAGCCTTTACCGAATTTAATATTCAAACCAATGAGAGCATTGAACTGCCAGTCAGCATTTCCTGCCTTCTTTGAGTTGAACTTGTCGGACAAGACATTTGCATTACCTTCGATGTTGATGGACAAGCGATCATTCAGACGCAGATTACATCCTAAACCCATGCGCCCGGCAATGAGAAACTTTCCGTCCCGCCAAAGATATTCCATCTCATAGGTTCGTGTATCCAGTGCATTCGCCTCATCGTTATCAAAGCCACGATTTAATCCTCCTCCGAGAAAGACATAACCATTGAATACACGTTTGGGATTAAAACCACAAAACAATGTGCTAAGATCAGAAACGATGTCAATGTTACCTTGCAAATATTTGTACTGGTAATCCTGTTGCGGAGAAACCCAGCCTCCTTTTGCCTGCCATCCGCTGACACCAACACGTGCCCGCCATGCAGGAGCAAACTGATAACCTACGTTTATCGCTGCTGCAGGAGATATAAGATCACTAAACTTAGCTTCGCCAAGTGTGTGAGCAGCACCTACTTGCACTTGCATAAACCAATGAGGTTTGAATTCAGTTTTACCTTCTTCTTTTATTCTTTGTTCTTGTGCGGAAATGACTGTACTACTTAATAGTAAGGCGAATACAGGCATCCACAATTTCTTTATGTTCATGCTTATCTTTTCTTTTTAATATGATACTGCATTAACTTTATTAAAGAAGGGTATCCTTCTTTTGAAAAAGATACCCTTCTTATCTTTGTCGATATTGCTATCGTGAGAGATCAATCAATTACTGGTGAGTCGGAGTAATTGTTAATGTTACTGTGCTGGTTACTTCACCGAACGTATATTTAACCGTTACAGGAATAAACAGTTTGAATGGTGCATTTATAGTAAACTTACCGTTTGCATAAACAAGGTCACCATACGTTATGTCACCACCTATTTTCTGAAGATCACATGTGTAATTAATTGACATGTTAGGTGCAACGTCCTTCAACAGTTTTGGTGCAGCTTCGCTTGCATTCAATGTTGTCATGATCTGATCCTTATCAATTGAAATTGCACTACCAGTAACTCCATAATAAGTATAGAAATCGATAGGCGCTACAGCAAACGCTTGACCTCTCCAGTCTGTCAAACCAAGTAACTTGCTCATGTCGATCTTAGCAGTTCCTGTAGTTGCATCCTGCAATTCGGCAGACTTCAAGTCAACTACATTGATAGGACGCAAGAACTTCACATCAAATTTGTTACCAGTCAACGGTAAGATTTCATCGCATTCGTTAGTTACCACAATTTCAATACCTACAGTGAACGGATCCACGTTGTAAGCAGACTTATTCAACAATGCTTGTGCATTCTCGTCAGCCTTATTGTAAGTAATAATACCGTCAGCATCAATTGTAGCAATCTTAGTTGCAGTAGCACTATTCTTGCTAGCATTCAATTGAGTACCGTTAGCTGTTACAGTGAATGTGTATTTATCAGTTCCGATAGTTACATCCTTAGCTCCTGAGAAGATAAACTTCGCAGTCAACTTATCCTTCGTAAATGATGGGAAGTTCGCTTCTGTAACGTCAGAAACAACAACCTTACGACCTTCAAATACATCAAACAGATCAAGTTTGAAGTCTGTTACTGCTACAGTAACCGGTTCTTTCACATCAGCTTTTACATAAGACTTATCAGGTGACCAAGCTTCAGTAATCTTCTGGTCATTCTTAATTACTCCACTAGGCATTGCGATGCTTGCTTTCATCGTAATTGTGATATCTCCACGAGTTCCGTCTACTGATTCATAAGTCACAGTAGCGAACATCTCTGTCTTCGACTTTTTAACAAGAGCCAAAGCTTCTGCCGGAGTTACTGTCCACTCTACTACTGTAGTAGCAATAGCTTCAGGATCCGTTACTTCAGTTACTGTTCCTGTACTTCCTTCACCCAAAGCGATAGCACCTCCATCATCTTTCTTCAATGTATATGCTGTATGGAAGTCAGGCTTGTTCAACTTCGCTTCAGCATAAACATCATTCATGTTGAGGTAAGTCAATTTGGCAACATTGTTCTCACAACCATAGTAATAAGTATCTTTAGTGAATACTTTACCGAATCCGTCAATTGTACCCTTAACAATCTTTGTCTTAATCCATCCTACAGCAACTACCTGATTAGGAACCTTAGTGGTATCTACCAATTCTACACGTAACAATGGCTCGCGATGTTCAGTTGCTTCAGAATCCTGACCTTTATATTCAGGGTTAATAATACCTTTAGCAGCATCACTACCATTAAAGAATGAGTTCTGTTCTGTCTCATTATTAGCTCCACCAATGTAATTGGAAGCAGTGAAGACATATTTCAGACCGTTATCTTTAATATTAGTCATCTTAACTAATTCAGTACCATTGTTTTCTTTATAATAAGTAGAGATTTTATCTGCTAATTTAAGTGTACCATCTGTAGCTACAGTGTAATCTGCATTTGCATCAATAGCTTCTTGTGCCTTACCTGCATTAGCATTAGGAGTAGAACCAGTACGAGAAATGCTTTGTCCATATAAGATTACGTCTTCTGCATCAATTTTGGTTTCTAGAACGAAGTCGCTCATAAGTACCTTATATATACTAGCGTAATCAGAGGTAATTACTTTAGCTTCGTCAGCACCAATAGCTTTGGTCTGAGCCTGCAAAGCATATACAGCTACCTTACCAGAATTCAGTGCCGGTATCTTTTCTGCATCTGCATCCATTGCAACTTTAAGATAACGTTGTCCGTCTTCGGTTACGACATCTGATTTCTTTATATTAGCAGTTGGATCCATTGCAGCAGCACGAGAAACTGGATAATAATCCTTATCGCCTGAAAGGAATTTCAGGCTTTCAATCTGTGCCATTGAAACGCTAGCCGGATTCATGTGGTAATATGCCCAGATTTGCGGAGTAATATAAGAAAGTGTAGGATTAGACTTATATGTTTCACCGGTTTCTGACGGTTTAGCGTACGCATTTTGAGACCATGCATTATAAGTCAAGTTGTTAGCTTTCAATGCAGAGATTCCACCCACATAGCAAGTGGGCTCAAATACTAATCCCTTCAAAGGTATAGCGTCTATGACAGAGAATTCACCAGTAACTTCTTTACCGTTTTCGATCGTTACAATTCTATATCCTGTAACGACTCCTTTTTCATCAAGGATAGCAGTAATAGATCCTTTTGCGGTCTCAGGAATCGCAACAGAAGTTTTTGTGCCATCATAATAAACATAGCCATCTTTTACAGTCAGTAACAATGGATCAAATTCCTTATACGTCGGAATTTCAGGGATTTCAGGAATGTCGATAGTACCAGAACTAACTTCTTTACCATCCTTCTTCAAAGTAATCTTACCATCCTTTGTCACATCAAGAGTATACGATGGCAATTCTTCAGGCATTGGTATAGTGTACTCTTTACTATCCGCACCAGTCACTGTTAATTTGCCTGTAGATGCATCATACACCACAGACTTCACATAGCCTCCCACTTGAGCTTGCAATTCCGAGAGAGTTTTTTCAATTCCATCGACTCTGGCATTTACCGCATCAATGTCATCATCGTAGTCTTTACAACCTACGAACGATGCACCGGTAGCAAGCGCCAACGCTCCGAAAAGCATCACCCTAACAAATTTTTTCTTCATAACTACTTAAAAATTACATTAATAATATATTATTAAACAC
>OHLB01000412.1_pt1 | contig 23917 bp, 13 predicted proteins | sample 1569021 | NCBI WGS metagenome assembly OHLB01 (sample SAMEA3879592, study PRJEB24766) | human gut metagenome | biome: human-associated habitat; feature: feces | place: USA | collected 1985/1987 | reverse complement strand
ATTCCCTAAATCTAAAATACCGATATTACGTTCCTCCGCCAGTTTCCGGAAACCATTCGCCGATAACATATCCAAACTTTTATAAGCCGCCTCCACACCGAAACTCCCATCATAACTGATACTAAAAGCTCCCTGCCGCCCTTTCTTAGTCGTTACCTCGATAACACCGGAAGCACCACGAGAACCATATTGAGCAGTCTCAGAGGCATCTTTCAAGATCGTGAAGTTCTCGATATCCGCCGGATAGATCGAGCTAAGCAAATTAAGATCGGCAAAAACCCCATCAATAATCACCAACGGATCATTACCTCCCGTTAAGGAAGTTGTACCCCGGACCCGGACGGCAGCCAAGGCAGCGGCGCTATTTCCTCCAACCGGGATACTAACGCCGGACACCCTTCCCCGAAGAGCGTCCAAGGGTGTAGAGATCAATCCCTCATTCATTCCCCCTTCATTCACCCGGTTTACAGAACCGGATAAAGTACTGCGATTGCCCGTAGCATATCCGACAGTGATCAACTCATCTATCAAATTGGAGTCCGACAAGAGAGGCTTGATCGTATCCGGCAGAAGCGGCAGCTCCTGACCGTAGCCGTAAGAGAAAGACAAGGCCCCGCACAGAAACAAAAACAGGACTTTTCGGATATATATAAGAACTTTCATAAGTACGTTGGATTTAAGATTAATAACCCATGTAAATAAAACTTCCCTCGGTTAAGTTTTGTTCGCACCCAAGATACAACATTTCCTCAAGATCTTAAAAATAAAAGCGTACCAAGTTGTCAAGAAGCCTCGACAAGGCTTTAGCGATATTTAATAATGTCCCTCAAAAATATATACGGAAATATTTCTTTATTCCGTAATAGATTGTACCTTTGCCATCGTTAAAAAACATAGCGTATTATTAAGTAATAACATACTAAAACTTATTTATTATGTCAAAAGTAACAGTTGTTGGTGCCGGAAATGTAGGCGCTACTTGCGCAAATGTTCTTGCCTTCAATGAAGTGGCAGACGAAGTTGTAATGCTAGACGTAAAGGAAGGCGTATCCGAAGGTAAAGCGATGGATATGATGCAGACCGCTCAATTGCTAGGTTTCGATACTAAGGTTGTAGGTTGCACAAACGATTATGAGAAGACAGCTAACTCTGACGTTGTAGTTATCACTTCTGGTATTCCTCGTAAACCGGGTATGACTCGCGAAGAACTGATCGGTGTTAACGCTGGTATCGTTAAGAGCGTAGCTCAAAACATCTTGAAATACTCTCCGAATGCAATCTTGGTAGTTATCTCTAACCCGATGGATACAATGACTTATTTGTCATTGAAGTCTTTAGGCTTGCCGAAGAACCGTATCATCGGTATGGGTGGTGCTTTGGATAGCTCTCGTTTCAAATATTTCTTATCTCAGGCTCTAGGCTGTAACGCTAACGAGGTTGAGGGTATGGTAATCGGTGGTCACGGTGACACTACAATGATTCCGTTGGCTCGCTTGGCTACTTACAAAGGTATCCCTGTTAGCAAATTGTTAAGCGCAGAGAAATTGCAAGAGGTTGTTGCTTCCACAATGGTTGGTGGCGCTACATTAACTAAATTGTTAGGTACTTCTGCTTGGTATGCACCGGGTGCTGCTGGAGCATTTGTTGTTGAGTCTATCATTCACAACCAAGGTAAGATGGTTCCTTGCTCTGTTTACTTGGAAGGTGAGTACGGTGAATCTGATCTTTGCATCGGTGTTCCTGTTATCCTTGGCAAGAACGGTATCGAGAAGATCGTTGAGTTGGAATTGACAGCTGAAGAGAAAGAGTTGTTCGCTAAGAGCGCTGCCGCTGTTCATAAGACTAACGAGGCTTTGAAAGAAGTGGGTGCACTTTAATTTGAATTTCTATTAAAGCGATAAAAGAGGCTGATCCTTCGGGGTTGGCCTCTTTCTTTTTATGTGGATACGGACAGTTACGACGGAACGAAGATAATATTCGTATTTTTCAATCTTTGAAGATACATACGTATCTCCATTGATTTATTTCAAAAGATCACGGTAAAGCATTTATGACAAAAGTACAGTTTTTGTTTGAATATGAAAAGCCTTCACTAGTTCAATACGAGCTTCACTAAGTTTATTCGTTTCATCCTAAACCGGTAATTACTGCTTCAACTTTCCAGCCTCATTTAATACTTTCAGGAAGTTGCTCCAAGCTTTCTTTATCTTTTGCATGTTTTCGTCCCTTTCCTCTTGGTTCCTTACCTCATTTTGTAGAACATCTACAACAGGATATCCATCATATAAATAATATCTCTGATAATCCCCTAATAAGACTGGGGCATTATAGATAACGGAACTTATCGAAGAGATACTGCCTACCGTGAAGTGACCGTTTCCAGCTATCCGGAATTCAACCTTCTCATTGCCTCGCACGTCTTGCTTGATAGAAATATTCTTCTCGAAAACGATTTCTTTTGTAACTGAATTAAAAGATTTGATATCATCCGGGACTTTGATCACTTGTCCGGTAGTAGCCGTATCAAAATTTTCCTCATCATTATCGCAAGCGCAATAACCGATGAGAAATACAGACATGATAAGATATAATAAAAATGACTTTTTCATATTAAACCTCCTTTATTGGATTTCATTGCGTGTTGTCTTATTAGTAAGACACTTAAAAAGAGACAAATGCTGCACGTTTACCATTATTTAACAAACATTATTAACCAAACCGTCCTTCCATTATATAAAAAAAGCCGGAGGAAATGATTTCCTTCGGCTTTTACCTATCGTTTGTTATTGGTATTTATTTGAGAATACCTAATTTAGACTCACCAACGAAATCTATAATATGTTGGATCTCCTTACTCATCGGAACCTGATCCTTTATCATTAACAAGGCATCCGTAAGGCTGCTGTTTCCTTGGAAGATGATCCGGTACGCATGACTGATGTGCTTGATAACCTTTTCACTGAATCCCTCATGAGACATGATGAAAGAGTTCACGCCATAATACGTGGTAGGCTCTTGAGCCGCTACGATAAAAGGAGGTATATCCTTACGGAAACGACAGCCGGTTTGAATCATCGCCCAAGCCCCAACCCGGGATCCTTGGCTCATCAATACATTGCCTCCAAAGATCACATAATCTTCCAAGATACAATTTCCGGAAATCTTACTACCATAGCCGAATACACTACGGTTTCCGATCTGCGTATCATGAGAAACATGTACCCCCTCATGCAAGAAATTACCATTACCGATACTAGTACGTCCTTCCGCTGTCGAGGAACGGTTAATCACCACATTCTCACGAATCACGTTGTCATCTCCGATTACGGCAATCGTATCACCTCCCTTATAAAAGAAATCCTGAGGCTCAGCAGCGATAACAGCTCCGTTAAATACACGGTTGCGATTTCCCATGCGTGTACCGCTCATCAAGCTGGCATGAGGCATGATCTCGCAATCATCCCCGATCTCCACGTTCTTATCAATGTACGCAAAAGGATGAATCGTAACGTTCTTCCCGATCTTTGCGCTTGAATCTACATATGCTAATGGACTAATCATAACTTTACTACATTTAAAGGTTATTATTCTCTACCACCACCGATGGCACTGTATAAACTGACAACCGCTTGCATACGTTGCACATTGTCGGACACTTCCGTCAACTGAGCGCTCAAGAGGCTCTGCTGTGCGGAAAGGATTTCCAAATAAGTAGATTGAGCCGACTGGAACAAGGCGCTGGTATAAGCCACCGCTTTCTCTAGCTGCTCGATCTGCGCTCTATCTTGGACAAGCTTCTTGCTCGTGGCATCATACTGATGTAAAGCATCACTCACCTCCTTACCTGCTTCCAGAATTGTCTGCTGATAATTCATTTGAGCGATCTTCTCTTCTGCCTTCGATACCTTCAAGTTAGCGACCAACTTACCATTGTTGAAGATCGGTTGGGCCAACGAAGCCAAAGCTTGAAACATAAATTGGCCCGGATTGGCGACAGAGATGCCTGAACCATTCGTCCAGCCTGCTGTCGCCGTGATATTCAATCCCGGATAAAAAGCGGCACGGGCCTTATTAGTCGTATAATAAGCGCTAGCCAATGTCATCTCGGCCACCTTCACATCCGGACGGTTTTCCAACAATTGCAAAGGCACACCCACCATGATATCCTCCGGCATTACTTGTTCCTCCAAAGTACCCCGATCAATCTGTTGAGGGGCCTTAGCCAATAACACGGACAATGAGTTTTCCACGCTACGCACCTGGCTCTCCAACTCGATCAACGAGCCGGAAACCTGATGGTAAGCGGCACGCATTTGCGTCACGGCAGCCTCGGTAGCCATACCCGCTATCTTCATAGCCTCCATGACACGAACATTCTCTTTATAGATATCAACCGTCTTAGCGGTAATTTCCACCTGCCGATCAAGCATCAACAAGGTATAATAAGTATTCGCTATACCACCGATCAATTGAGAGCGCACGGCCTGTCTTGAATACTGGCTCTGTAAGTAGGAAGCTTTTTGGCCACGGCTCGCGTTCAAAAGCTTTCCGAATAGGTCAACCTCCCAGCTAGCGGCCAAAGGCGTTGAGTAAGCCTTTACGTATTCGCTATTTCCAATCGATGTAATCGTCCCTTGGGGAGCGAAATTAATAGAAGGCAAGAAAGACAGACGGGCGGAAGTCAACAATACTTTCGCTTCCTCTACCCGAAGAACGGCTGCCTGCATATCTACATTATTGGCTAATCCCTCCTCAATTAACGCCTGTAACTTCGGATCACGAAAAACTTCCTTCCAGGGCAGGTTTCCCATATTGGCCGTATCTGTTGCTGTCAACGTGTCGGTGGCAGAGACCGGATCACGGTAGATACCGGAAGTTTCGATCGTATCCGGACGGTCATATGCTTTATAGATATGGCAACTGCTCAAAAGAGCGGTTGCACATACCATATATATAATCTGTTTCTTCATTGTCATCTCTTATTTTGTTTTTGCGTACTGTTCTATTTCCGTATTCATATCGCTGTTATCCAAATCTTCCCATTCGATCGGCTTGAATTTCTCCTGTAAGTACTGGAATACCACGAACAAAACCGGAACAATAAAGATCTGGAAGATCATACCGATGAACATACCGCCAATAGCCGCTGTACCCAATGTACGGTTACCGTGCGCTCCTACTCCGAACGCGAACATCATAGGCAACAATCCGACCACCATCGCCAATGAGGTCATCAAGATCGGACGCAAACGGGCGGCGGCTCCTAATACGGCAGCCCATGTGATACTCATACCCATACGACGACGTTCCAAAGCGAACTCTACGATCAAGATAGCGTTCTTCGCCAACAAACCTACCAACATGATCAAGGCGATCTGCATATAGATATTGTTGGACATGGTACCGAGTATCATTTTCAAGGCCGATATACTACCGATCGCGCTCATTCCGTTGACGAACAGGAAGCTGCCTAGCAAACCGAACGGAATGGATAACAATACGGCCAGCGGAAGAATATAACTTTCGTACTGAGCACTCAACAGCAAATAAACGAATACGAAACAAAGGATAAAGATCAAACCAGTCGTACTGCCGCTACTTTGTGCTTCCTCACGAGCCATACCTCCTAGTTCATAAGTGTAACCTGCCGGAAGGTTTTCTTTGGCCACTTCTGCCAGTGCAGCCAGTGCCTGACCGGAAGTATAACCGGAAGCCGGAGCTACCATCACCTTCATGGAAGTATACAAGTTGAAACGGCTGATAATATCAGGTCCGTATACCTTCTCTACAGAGATGAACTGGGAAATCGGAGCCATTTCGCCTTGGTTGTTACGAACCTTGACATTATTCAGTGATTCCAGATTCTTGCGTGATAACGGGTCCGACTGAATCATTACGCGGTACATCTTACCGAAACGGTTGAAGTTGGATGCGTACAAACCTCCGTAATATCCCTGCATCGTGCTAAGAATATCGCTTGGGCTGATACCTGCCTTCTTACAAGCTGCCGCATCAATATCAATCATATATTGCGGGAAGTTCGGGTTGAAGGTCGTTTTTGCAGAGTTAATTTCCGGACGCGCCTCCAATGCTGCGGTGTAGTTGTTGGCTACATCAAAGAATTTGTTCAGGTCACCACCTGTCTTGTCCTGCATGTTCACCTCGATATCCGTAGATGCCGAGTAACCGGGGATCATAGGAGGAGCGAAGAACAATACCTGTGCTTCCTTGATAATCTTCTGCGCACGCATGTATAAAGAACCGACGATAACGTCTGAGTTCTGAATCATGGAGCGTTCATCCCAGTCTTTCAGTTTGATAATGAAAGAACCGTAAGACGGTCCCTGACCACCAATGAAACTGAAACCGGAGATCAATGTACGTGAAGCTACGGCAGGGTCCGCAGCAATCAGACTGTCTACACGTGCCAGTATTTGTTCCGAGCGGTCTTGTGATGTACCCGGAGGTAGTGTTACAGCTCCCATCAGCGTACCGGTATCTTCATTAGGGACCATACCTGTCGGAGTAGTGTTCATAAAGAAGATCAGCAATACGATAGAGAGAACCACCAGTCCCATTGACAACCACTTTTTCTGGATAAAGAAGAGTACGCGTTTCTTATACCTCTTTAATATAGAGTCATAAGCGGCATTGAAAGAAGTGTGGAAGCGAGAAACAAGTGTTTGTTTCTTATCTCCATGATCAGTATGCGGTTTCAGAAGAACGGCACACAATGCCGGACTCAGTGTCAAGGCGTTCAATGCGGACAGACCGATAGCGATAGCCATTGTCAAACCGAATTGGCGATAGAACGTACCTGCCGTACCACCCATGAAACTTACCGGAATAAACACGGACATCATGACCAGTGTGATAGATACGATGGCACCACCCAATTCGTTCATCGCATCGATAGATGCCAGACGGGCGGATGTATATCCCTGATCGAGCTTGGCATGTACACCCTCAACAACCACAATCGCATCATCGACCACAATCGCAATGGCAAGCACAAGGGCACACAGGGTCAGCAAGTTCAAACTGAATCCGATCAGTGACAGTACGAAGAATGTACCGATAAGGGCTACCGGAATAGCAATGGTCGGAATCAAGGTAGAACGCAAATCCTGCAAGAAGATATATACTACGATAAATACCAGAATAAATGCCTCGATCAATGTCTTCAACACTTCGTGGATAGAAGCGAACAAGAAGTCGTTGGCGTTCATAGAAACGTTAATCTTCAATCCCGAAGGCAGTGTTGTGGATGCTTCATCCAATAATTTCTGGATATCAGTGATGGTTTGCGTAGCATTTGTACCAGCCATCTGATAAACGATACAGGTTACAGCTTTGTGTCCGTTTACACGGTTGGTAAAGTTATATCCCAGACGGTCCAGCTGAATCTCCGCAATATCATTCAGTCGAAGTACCTCACCGTTAGGCAGAGACTTGATGACAATGTTCTCAAACTCTTCCGGCTGTTGCAGACGTCCTTTGTAACGAATGGTATATTGGAAAGTCTGGTTACTACGTTCACCGAATTGTCCCGGAGCCGCTTCTATATTCTGTTCAGCCAAAGCGGTAGATACGTCGTTGGGGATCAGTTTATACTGAGCCATTACGTCCGGTCTCAGCCAGATACGCATGGAGTAGTCCTGACCCATCACACTGGCATCACCTACACCCTGTACACGTTGAACCTGAGGAATCAGGTTGATTTTTGCATAGTTCTCGATGAAAGCATCTGTATATGTATCGGTTTCATCGTAAAGAGAGAATACTACCAGCATGGATGTCTGACGTTTCTGAGTAGTCACACCAATTCTGGTAACTTCGGCAGGTAGCAAACCTTGTGCCATGGAAACACGGTTCTGTACGTTAACGGCAGCCATATCCGGATCAGTTCCTTGTTTGAAGTAGATCGAGATATCACCGGAACCGGTATTGGATGCGTTGGAAGTCATGTACATCATGTTTTCTACACCGTTGATCTGCTCTTCCAGAGGGGCAATTACAGAGTTCAATACGGTCGATGCACTGGCACCCGTATATGTGGCTCTTACCGATACGGTAGGAGGCGCAATGTCCGGATACTGTGTGATAGGCAGTGTTGCCAATCCGATAGCACCTAGGATAACTATCAAAATGGAAATAACTGTTGATAGTACCGGACGGTTAATGAATTTATCTAATTTCATACGATTATCTAAATTATTAGTTGAAAGCTGTAGCTAAATTTCCGTCGTGCTGGTCTTTCAAATGCTGTTGATAGTTCGCTTCTTTTTGAGCCGGCGTGATTGGTTGTATTTTTTGGCCGTCCTTCAGGCTCTGTACACCTTCGACTACGATTTTATCGCCGGGGTTCAGTCCGGAAGTTACCAGATATTCTTTTCCGTTGTCCAGGTTGAATATACCGATCTCGGTATATTTCACCGTGTTGTCCGGCTGCAGAACGTAAACGAACTTTTTGTCCTGGATTTCTACAGTAGCCGATTGTGGGATGCTGATAACGTTCTCCATATTATAAGGGATCAGAACGTTGGCAGTTCCACCACTACGAAGCATATGTTCCTTGTTAGGGAAGATAGCACGCATGCTAACAGAACCGGTTGACTGGTCGATCACTCCTGTGATAGCGTCTACCTTTCCTTCTGCATCATATGTTGTGCCGTCAATCAATTGTAGTTTGATGGCTGGTATTTTACTGATTTCTTCTTTGATGGTTCCTCCGGTTTTGGTCATAGCCAGCAGTTCTTTTTCAGTTGTAGAGAAGTATACATATACTTCATCTATTTCAGATACTGTAGTCATTGGCGTAGCCATAGAGGGGCTTACGAGTGCTCCCAAACGATAAGGAATGTCGTTGATAACGCCGTCTGAAGGACTCTTTACTTGTGTGAAAGAGTAATTTTGTTGTGCTGTGGTCAGCTGTGCTTTAGCCTGGGCGAGTTGTGCCTGAGCCTGTGCCAGTGAGTTCTTCGCCATTGACAAGTCATAATCGCTGATAATCTGTTTCTTGTTCAGTTCGATCTTATTGTCAACAGTCATTTGTTGTGTATTCACGGCTGCTTCTGCTGTTGCAACTGAAGCTTTTGCTGTGCGTACTGCTGCTTCATACTGAGTAGGGTCTATGATGAATAAGAGCTGTCCTTTGCGAACGGTTGCTCCTTCATCTACACATAACTTTGTGATGAATCCCGATACCTGCGGGCGGATTTCTACGTCTTGTCTACCTTTGATAGTAGCCGGATAAGCTTTCATTAGATCTGCAGTTGTCTTCTGTAATTCTTGTACTGCATATTCTGGGACTTTCCCTGTGTCATTGCCCTTATTGCCGCAACTAGACAAGAGGGCTAAGCAAAATGCAAAAAAAACAATTCTACTTTTCATACTTTATATTTATCTGTTTTTTAAAATTGTGCGTTCGTCGCTGTGTACATTCATTGTATGGATAGATGATCTAAGGAAGAAAAGCCGGAAACTTATTCCATGAAATAAGTTTCCGGCTGCAAAAGTACTTTAAATTCGGTATTCTTGTACTCTGATACCGTGTTTTTTAACTATGTTTTTTACTTCAGTTTATGATATACAGGATTCATTATGAAACTGAACTCATAATCCTGATATGGAAGACGGTATTTTTCCAAAGCGATAGCACCCCAGCTATTTACGCAGGCGAGTCCCGTTTGTGCCTTATCAATACAGAAGTTTGTGAAGTTGGCTTTTTCTACTTCCGGTGAGTGACGCTGGTCTTTGCCGGCACCGTCATCCAATGATTCGATTGTATAATTCAGTGCGGAAGCGGAGAACGGTGCATCGGCTACAAACTGCAGTCCGTTGCCGCCGATATTAAGCAGTCTCCACCAACGGATATCAGTTTTGGTACCGGTTTCCTGCGGGCGGATGTATGGATAGAATTGTTCTTCTACGGTCTGGCGGTACTTGCCGATCCTTGCGGCATGGTTACGGTCAGAATAGTTTTCACCCGGTCCGCGTCCGTAATATTCAATCTCATTGAAGGTGACAGGCATACGCAGCTGCATTCCGAAACGGAACATGTCGGAAACCTTCTTGCTCTTGTCTGCTTCCATCTTTTGAGTTACTTTTACTGCTCCCTTATTATTGATGGCATACGTCAGGTACAGCTTTCCACCAATAGATTTCATGTCATATTCTGCACGAACCACTGCTTGTTCATTTTCTATATCATGCTTCAATGAAGTCAGTTTTAGTTCCGGATTCTTCCATGCGGCATATCTGTGTTGTAATCCTGCTCCAAAGTCGTTGTCGGTCGGAGCACGCCAGAAGTTGGGAGTCAGTGCACTTCCGTCTTCCATCAGTTGCATTCCGCTGACGTCGTAGCGGCAGAGGTAACCGTTGTGCTTGTTGAATTCGAGTGTGAAGTCTTCGCCGGAAACAATCAGATAGTTGCGGTCGTTATCGTGGAAAGAGGGAACTACGACTGCGATATTGGAGGACTGCTTGTTTTCCAGTTTTAGTTCCGGTGCCTTGTAGTCACGGATACTCATTTGGTCATAAGCGATGGTTTCTCCCGCAGGAAGCAATGTCTCGGCAGCTTTTAGCTTGTAACTGACATTCAGAAGCAGTTCCTTGCAAGAACAGATGTTCTTTATGTCGAATGGGAGTTGAAGTTTTGCAGTCTGTTGCGGGGCTACATTCAGGTCTGATACGATGCCGTTTTGTACGATTTCCCCGTTAGCCAGTAACTGCCATTCCAGATAGAATGCGGACAAGTCACGGAAGAAGTTCTCGTTATAGATATTGATCTCACCTTTGGAAAGATCGGCCGGAGTAGTCCAGATATTCTGATAGAAATATCCTACTTCGTAGGCGTGCGGGTTTGGTACGCGGTCGGGGCTGATCAAGCCGTTGTCATTGAAGTTATTGTCCGAAGCGTCATATTTGTTAAAGTCGCCTCCATAGCCGTAGATGGCTACACCGTCTTTATTTTTCCAATGGCAGGACTGGTCGACAAAGTCCCAGATAAATCCACCTTGATATTTCGGGTACTTGCGGGTGATGTCCCAGTACTCCTTGAATCCACCTTGTGAGTTGCCCATAGCGTGTGCATATTCGCATTGGATAAGGGGTTTGTCAATGTTGCCTTCACAATATTTGATACAGTTATTGTAATCATAATACATCGGGCAGAAAATGTCGGTGAATTCGCTGGTTCCCGCTTGTTCATATTGTACGGCACGTGTTTTGTCTTCGTTCTTGATCCATGTATAGCAATGTTCGAAGTTAGGTCCCATACCGGCTTCGTTACCCAATGACCAGAAGATGATGGACGGATGGTTGTAACCACGTTGTACATTGCGTTGATTACGTTCCATATGTGCTTTGGCGTAAATGGGGTTTTTGGCAAGGCTCTTGTCTCCATATCCCATTCCGTGAGATTCGACATTGGCTTCGGCTACTACGTATAAACCATATTGGTCGCAAAGATCATACCAGCGGTTGTCGTCCGGATAATGGCAGGTACGTACTGCATTGATATTAAGCTGTTTCATAACTTTGATATCTTGTATCATACGTTCGAGGGAAACGACATAACCACCGTCCGGGTCCATTTCATGACGGTCGGCTCCTTTAAAGAGTACTGGTTGGCCGTTGACGAGTATTTGTCCGCCTGTCAGCTCGATCTTGCGGAAACCTACCTTGACAGGGATCACTTCAGTAACGGTACTTCCATTTTTCAGAGTAGCGGTCAATGTGTAGAGGTTGGGCGTTTCAGCAGTCCATTTGGCAGGATTGGCTACGTTGATAGTCGTGTTCAATTTGCCGGAACCTTTCAGATCGGCTGTGGCTACACTTTTTCCTTGTGCGTCTGTCAGGTCAAGAGCTACAGTGCCGCTGCCTTTCATGTCGATAGCTATGTTCAGTGTACCGTCTTTATACTGGCTGTCCAGATCGGGAGTGACGCGGATATCCTGAATGCGTTTCTTGTCGCGTGCATACAGATAGCAGTCGCGTCCTACGCCGGAATAACGGAAGAAGTCTTGATCTTCCAGATAACTGCCGTCGCACCAGCGGAACACCTGGAAGGCAATCAGGTTTTTGCCGGGTTTCAGGTAGTTGGTCAGATCAAATTCGGCTTCCAGTTTGCTGTCTTCGCTATAGCCTACGTAGCGGCCGTTTACCCAAAGATACATATTGGAAGTTACCGAGCCGAAGTGGGCAAAGATGTCTTTTCCTTTCCAGTCGGCAGGAAGAACGATTTCTTTTCGGTAAGAGCCTACGTGATTGTTTTCTGTGGGGACAAGGGGAGGATTGTTCTGAAATTGGTTTCTCCAGGCATAGCCGACATTTACGTAAATCGGATCGCCATAACCATTCAATTCCCAAACGGCGGGTACTTTAATATTGTCCCAGCCTTTGTCGTTAAAACTTGTCTGATAAAAGTTTGTCGGGCGTGCGTCTGCATTTCTTACCCAGTTAAATTTCCAGAGACCGTTCAGAGTCATAAAATTCTGAGAGTCTTCTTTGCTGCCCGCTTTAGCTTCATCAGCCGATGCATAGGCGAAATAATTAGTGTGCATTGCGGAGCGGTTTACGGAATTCACTTCCGGGTCTTTCCACTCGTTAAAGTTTTGTGCTTGGATGGCTGTTGTTAGTCCTAGTGCAGCCAAACAGCAGGAAAGTAGTTGTTTCTTCATGGGTTTTTTGTATTAGGTTTGAATTTCGGGAGTCAAAGATAGGGATTTATTAACAAGATAAGGACCAATAATCATTCATTTAAGGCTACTTTTTAATAAATTAGCTAGAAAGTGTAGTGTTTATTGGTGAAGAACGTTTATTTTTGCACCATGTTACAATTTGAGAATCAAAAGATAAAACATATCGTGCGCAAAGCTCTTCCGGTGATTGCACTGGTGGCTATATTGTACTCCTGTGCCAGCATTGGACGGCCGGAAGGCGGGCCTAAGGATTACGATCCTCCGCGTTTTGTCGGCAGTACCCCTGCTGCAGGTGCGATTAATAATAAGAGGACTAAAGTTTCTCTTCAGTTCGATGAGTTTATTAAGCTAGAGAAAGCAACCGAGAAAGTGGTTGTTTCTCCTCCTCAGATTCAACAACCGGAGATAAAGGCTTCCGGAAAGAAAATACAAGTGAATCTGCTTGACTCACTAAAGCCTAATACTACCTATACTATAGATTTCTCGGATGCCATCGTCGATAATAACGAAGGCAATCCTCTGGGTAATTTTGCATTTACTTTTTCTACCGGTGCGCAGATCGATACAATGGAAGTATCGGGAACGGTGCTTGACGCCTCTAACCTGGAGCCTATTAAAGGTATACTGGTCGGACTGCATGCAAATCTGAATGACTCCGCCTTTACTAAACTTCCTTTCGACCGTGTGGCACGTACCGACAGCCGTGGGCGTTTCTCTATTCGTGGGGTAGCTCCCGGCAAGTATCGTATCTTTGGCTTGATGGATTCAGATCAGAACTTTGCTTTCACTCAGAAGAGTGAGGTCATTGCTTTTAATGATTCACTGATCATCCCCCGTATGGAAGAAAGACTTCGTATGGATACGGCTTGGGTGGATTCATTGACTTATGATACGATCGTTGAGAAGAAATATATGCATTATTTGCCGGATGATGTGATTCTCCGTGCTTTTAAAGAACTCAATTATTCGCAATATTTGATAAAGTCCGAACGGTTGGTTCCGCAGAAATTCACGTTTTACTTTGCTGGTAAAGCAGATACTTTGCCTGTGCTGAAAGGCTTGAACTTCGATGAAAAGGAGGCTTTTGTGATAGAAAAGAACCAACGGAATGATACGATTCATTATTGGGTAAAGGATTCTTTGCTCTATAAACAGGATACTCTGGCTCTTAGCCTTACCTATCTTTATACGGATACGCTGAACCAGTTAATTCCGCGTACAGATACCTTGAAATTGGTATCCAAACAAAAGACTCTGACCAAAGAAGAGCCCGAGAAGAAGAAAAAGAAGAAAAAGAAAGAGGGTGAAGAAGATGAGCCGATACCGACTAAATTCTTACCGGTGAATGTGAATGCACCTTCATCAATGGACGTGTATGGCTATGTTTCTTTAAACTTTGAGGAGCCGATTGCAAGTTTTGATACTGCGGCAATTCATCTACGGCAGAAGGTGGATACAATTTGGAAAGATATTCCTTTCGAATTCGAACAAGACTCATTGAATCTGAGGCGGTTTAATCTGTATCCGGCAAATGATTGGGACGCTACAATGGAATATGAGTTCTCGGTGGACTCAACTGCATTTCATGGCATTTATGGTTTGTTTACCGATAAGATAAAACAATCATTTAAGGTACGTAGTGAGGATGAATATTTTACTCTTCATTTTATTGTAACAGGAGCAGATCCTCAGGCATTTATAGAATTACTGGATACCCAAGATAAAGTGGTTCGACGAAGACTGGTGGATGATGGAAGGGCAGATTTCTATTACCTGAATCCGGGGAAATATGCCGCCAGACTGATTAATGATAGAAATGGAAACGGAGAATGGGACACGGGAGACTATGCAAAAGGAATACAACCGGAAGAAGTTTACTATTTCCCCAAGGTTGTTGAATATAAAGCGTTATGGGATGTTGACCAAAACTGGGATATACACGCAACTCCTGTAGACAAACAGAAACTGGATGAACTAAAAAAACAAAAACCAGATGAAGACAAGAAAAAGAAAGAAAGAGAAAGAGATAGAAATAACCAAAACCGTAACCGTCGCTAATTTGCGACGTCATCTAATTGTTGGAATTCTTGCATTGTTGATGGGAAGTTTTGCGCTTCCTGCCAATGCTCAGTGTGAAGCTAAAAACGATGCTTTTCAATCCGGAGAGCATGTAATGTATGATTTGTACTTCAACTGGAAATTCGTTTGGGTGAAAGCGGGTATAGCCAGTCTGACGACTAATGCAACTACCTATCATTCGGAACCGGCTTACCGTATCAATCTGCTTGCCTTAGGTAGCAAGCGTGCCGACTTCTTTTTCAAGATGCGCGATACACTGACTTGCGTCATGGGTGAAAAACTGGAACCTCGTTATTTCCGTAAAGGTGCCGAGGAAGGAAAACGCTATACGGTAGATGAGGCTTGGTTCTCTTATAAAGACGGCCTTTGCTTTGCCAAACAAAAACGTACGTTCCGTGACGGAGAAGTTCAGGAGTCGGAAGAAAGCGACAGTCGCTGCATCTACGATATGCTGACTATCCTTGCCCAAGCGCGTTCTTATGATCCTGCTGATTATAAGGTAGGCGATAAAATCAAATTCCCGATGGCTACCGGACGTAAAGTGGAAGAACAGACACTGATTTATCGGGGAAAAGAGAATGTGAAAGCGGAAAATGGGGTTACCTATCGCTGCCTGATCTTCTCATTAGTTGAATACGATAAAAAAGGGAAAGAAAAGGAAGTGATTACTTTCTTCGTAACAGATGATAAGAACCACCTTCCTGTCCGTTTAGATATGTTCTTGAATTTCGGTTCAGCCAAAGCTTTCTTAAATGATGTCAGAGGTCACCGTCATCCATTGACTTCTATAGTTAAATAGTCTGTCTACAGAGTAAAAGGTACTTTCTGATCTTTCCGGAAAACACTTGATTCGAATGTAGCGATCAAGTCTCCGTTCTGGTTAGTAACATCTACTTGATAGCAGCCGGTGCTTCGGCCGATATACCGTTCGCGTGCCTCGGCATAGAGAGTGTCGCCCGGACCGCTGGCACGCAGAAAAGTGATTGAGGATGAAAGAGAGAAAGCGAGTGTTCCGTGCGAATTGGCAGCTGCGGCGAGTGCCAGATCTGCCAGCGTGAAAATCGCTCCTCCTTGTGTCCGCGCTCCGGCATTAAGATGTTCGGGTTTTATTTCCAGTTTGGCTTTACTGTATCCTTCGCGTACTTCAAGCAATACTACGCCTGCATTTTCGGCGAACAGGTCCTTTTTAAAAAACTCTTGTGGGGTCATAATGATTAATTTTGAATTACTAATTTGAAACGTTGAATGATAAGTTATGAGAGCCGAATTAGCCTATAATTTAAAATTCAAGATTCTTCCGCAAATGTAATAAATATATTCCCATATATGGCTGTCGGATACTTACGTTTTTAGGGGGTATTATTCTTCATCAATCTCGAATACCTTATGACTGGTATGGTGTTTGCATTCGTATCATCTAATAAAAATGCTATATGGAGTATCCTGATAAAAGAAAGAGGAGATAAGCTTCTATGTTTAATCAAGTGCTTGTCTCCTCCTTTTTTAATTTTCTCTTACCATTCAATAGCTTGATCCTCATCCGGTATCAACGGGTTGATCTGGCGTTCCATTGTCATAGAACCTTTTACTTCGTAAGTTATCGGATAATCCGGATTGGAAGTGACATCCGTGTACTTATAACTCAGTTCCAGTGTGGTAAGGTGGCGTTCCATATATTTGATGGTCTCGTGCTGAATGATTCGTTTTTCATATTTGCATTCTCCCAATGGTCGGATATTGATTCCCGGTTCGCCTTCGTCACCGTACAACTTCAACTTTCCTTTAATAGTACCTTCCTCGTCCTCCGTTCCTTCTTCAAACTCGACAAATACTTTATACCTGGAGCGGTTTTCATCTTCCACCCACGTTGAGCCGGCATAGAAGAAAATGGTATTCTCGTCCACCACGCGGGCTAAGCGTGTATCTACCTTGGCGGGATCGGTTGTCGTTCCTTCGATGTAAATGTTCATCAGCGTGGTGTTATACGTTCCGGAGTAGTCATTGAACAGATTGACTCCCAGCAGCGCTTTATAACGTCCCTTATATTTGTTTTGAACATAAGAAGGGTCTTCTTCAATAGTCAGCGGAAGTACGTATTTCTCATCCAGTTCCAACCCGTTAAAGTTGAAATGGATGGGGTAGAGCTGTATATTCTCTCCCGCAGGAATATGGCAAATGTTTGATTCAAAAGAATAATGCTGTTCTGCAAGGGGGACATACCAGAGGTCCTGACGACCTACAGGGAATTTTTCCTGGTTAAGTATTCGGAGCGTATCCTCATCCACGGCTATTTTTGCATCGATATTCCGACTGTTGCTTTTCGAGCCGCTGACAATGACCGGCAACTGGTATATTCCTGTTCCATCCGGCTGATAGCGTACATAAATTTCACTCAAGCCGTTGTCACCTAAAGGTGCCTTGAAAGAAAGCATCTGTGTGTAAAGTTCATCTTTCCACTCGTCATTGCATGCACTGAATGTTGCATACATCCCCAGTATCATTCCTAAAATATATAATTTTCTCATATTGATCTTTTGGTTTATAATGTTAACACTAATCATAATTCTGCCATCCGGGAGCTTGTGAGAGATTATTGTTGCGTTTCAGCTCATCGAAGCTGATAGGCCAGAAGTACTGTTTGCGTGAGAAAGAAGTCTGTAGTTCGGCCACTCTGACTGGCAGATAAAACATGTCCTTGTATTCTTCGTTCATCAGTGTATTGCAACCGTAGATTTGTTCTCCTTCATGTTCTTCGACAATTTTCCAACGACGCAGGTCATAGTAGCGTTGGGTTTCTGCAAAGAATTCGATCTGCCGTTCATGAACTATTTTTTCAAAGAATTTTTTCGGGTTTTCATATACTTCATCGCTATAGTCGGGGACTCCGGCACGCATACGGACAGGCTTAACTCCACGGCGCATCTGTTCTTTGTCACGGAAGATATCGTAAGTCTGGCTTCCGTCCCATGAGGCCACCTGGTAGTGTGTCCCTTCGGAAATATTATTCAGTGCTTCTGCATACATCAGTAATATGTCGGCATAACGAAGTGTAGGTTCCACTTTTTGGTAGATAGAGCCTCCCCATTTGGCGCAATCGTTCGGATTTACATATTTCATGATGCCGATGCCCGTAATGCACCAGTTATCAGATCCATTGATACGACCGTCGGTTGCTCCGCGATAATACCAGATTTGTTTGTTTCGTGAGTCTTTTCCTCCTTCTTCCTTAATGCTCAGTGCGTTCCATTGTGCTCCGTTGAAAGCTACGGAAGCATAGAAGCGAGGCTCACGGTTGGTATATCCCCACCATACGCCATTTTTTACATTGTCGTACTTGTGTTCATCTTTGTTTTCATCGTTTGTGAACTTCCCTTTCCATAATGTGTAGCATTCTTTGTCAAATGATGTACCATCTGCCATAGCGTATGCTTCACTTTGCTTCAGGGTCATTCCGTGTACGTTATATCCTCCAAAAGTTCCGGGCAGTTGATGCTTTACGAAATCTACCATCGTGTTGTCTGTTTTTAAGTCATTGCTGTCACCATTGGTTCCTCGGGTAAAAATAAGTTCCGGGTTTTCGGCTGCATAGATATCTCCATTAAAAAGAGACCGATATGATTCAAATGGATCTATATTGGACCATCCTTCCGGAAAAGGCTTGTTACTGTATTCCTCATGATATGGCGGTTCAATAGTGGTTGGATAAGCCTCGTCTGTACTAACCGGGCGCCTTTCAAAAGTATAAAGTTTGTAGAGTCCGCTCGTTTCCGAGTACTCGATCATGTCTCTGGCGGCAGCAGCGGCTTTTGCCCACTTCTCTTCATTGTATTCTTGTGGAATCAACTGTTGGCCGTCCTTGTTGATGAAGTCTGCCATTTCCGTATTCCCGTTTACCAGCGGACTGGCAGCATAAAGGAAAACTTTGGCACGTACAGCCAGCGCGGCTCCTTTAGTCGGGCGGGCAATGTTCAAGTTATCGCGTTTTTCGAACAGTTCGGTAGCTGCAATTTCGAGTTCTGAAGTGATGAATGCCACGCACTCATCATAGGTTTTACGTGGGTAGGCCAGTTCGTCATACGATTTTGTATAGTCGGCTCCTTCCGGTGGTAGAATGGGTATCGGACCGAATTTTCTCAGCAGTAACCAGTAGAAATAGGCACGCAGAAAACGGGCCTGTCCTCTTATGTCCGTCACTTCCTCCGGAGTGAGATCTTCATTCTCATACAATTCATTCAGTAGAATGGAGGCTTGATAGATTCCGTCATACGACCATTTCCAAGCATTTTGGCCACCAGTGGAATTTAAATATTCGCCGCGTTTGAATTTGGCAAAACGGTCTCCTCGTTCGTTGAATACTTGGTCGTCTGAGAAATTGAAAGGGCATACGTCACTGTGTCCCACCTCCAGATTATCTCCCTGCAGGCGACTGTAGCAGAATGACAGCCATTGAAGTGTATAGTCTTTGTCCGAGAAAATGCGTTCTGTAGATTGTTGGTCTCTGAAATAGCGATCTACATTTAGGAAATCGGAACAGGAAGTGAGTCCCAAGCCGAGTACCACTGCTCCCAATAAAATGTATTTATTTTTATTCATAACTTTTCTTTTAATGATTGTTTTAGATTCCTACCGTCAGTCCGATGGTCACTGTTCTGGATAACGGATATTGTTGTCCATTGGAACTACCCAGTTCCGGATCCCAAAGCTTAAAGTCGGAGAAGGTCAGCAGATTCGTTCCCATCAGGTAGAGGCGTACACGGTCCAAATGGAGTTTATTGACAAACCGTTTGGGGATGCTGTAACCTAATTCCACATTCTTTAAACGGATGTACGAACCGTTTCGCAGCCAGTAAGTAGAAGCACGATAGTTGTTGCTATTACCTCCATAACTCAGACGCGGGTATTTGGCATTCGGGTCTTCGTTGATTCCCAGCGACCAGTAGTTACCCACTACATCCGTCAGAATATTGCCCCATGACTTCTCTTGGAATGGATATACGGTGAATCCGTCTATGAAGAAGGATGACTTGCCGGCTCCTTGGAAGTGAACGTTGATATCAAATCCTTTCCATTGTGCAGATACACCGAACCCGTAAATCAGGTTAGGGCGGGTGGTCGCACCGATGGGCACTTCGTCATCTCCGTTAATGACTCCGTCACCGTTTACGTCCTTGTATTTGATGTCTCCCGGCATGATGCCTGAACCTTGTGAGGGTCTGTTACGGATTTCTTCATAATCCTTAAACAATCCTTCGGCTATCAGGCCGCGTGCCTGGTCTACACGGAATCCGTATTTCATCTTATACGGATAGCGGCTGTTCTCTTCGTCATACTCCTTGATTTCATTCTTACTATAGGTCATGTTGGCACGTACCGTAAGGTCTACCTCACCTATCCTCTGTTTATAAGCGATATTACCGTCAAAACCTTCGGACAAGACAGATCCCACGTTGGCATAAGGTTTCGTTGTGATGTGATTCAGACCGATGATCTGAGGAAGGTAACTACGTACCATATAAATACCGTTGCGTTGTTCGTGGAAGTAGTCAATGCTGCCACTGAACTTATCATTGAACATAGAGAAGTCAAGTCCGAGGTCATGTTTCTTGGCTACCTCCCAAGTGATGCTGCTTGACGCAATTCTCGAATAGGTCAGTCCGGTATAATAATAATTACTGGTGCCGATATCACCGTAATAATAACCGTCTTCATCCCATGTCCCGAATTTCTCTACGTATGGGAAGCGGGTTCCCACATTGTCGTTACCTACCTTACCATATGAGTAGCGCAGCTTAAACATATTCAGCCATTTGAGATGTTTCTTGATGATTGACTCTTCAGCGATGTTCCATGCTACAGAATAGGCGGGAAAGAATCCAAACTGCTGACCTGAGGCGAAGTTCTCGGAGCCGTTGTAACCGAAATTAAAGTCAAAGAAGTAGCGGTATTTCCATCCGTATGTGAAACGTCCTGCAAACCCCTGATGACGATTCTGAATACTCTGCACAATCTTCTCGTAGCTATCTGTATTGCCGTTGTGAGATGTATTGGTAGTCTTATCCTGAGAATACTTTAAAACGGCCCCTAGCATGTGGTCGCCAAACGTACGGTTATAGTGTAGCTCTGCCTCCAAGTATTCCTTCCGTTGTCCACTTGAATACATCGTTCCGTCCATCAGTTTCTGCGTCTCTATTCTTCTGAATTGCAGTTCTCCGTCGGAGGTACGCTGCCGTTCCGCTAACCAACTTTCCGGCCATTTGAAACGGTTGTCACCGTTATCCGTATATGTATCGAATCCGAAACGTCCGTAGAATTTTAATCCCTTTGTGATAAATTTCAAATCTTGTTCAAGATTAACCGTAGTCTGTATTTTATTCTTCCATGTTTCCTGATATCCCTGTTGGGTGGTCAGTACCCACGGATTTCTTCGTCCTTCACTACCGACTGCTGCCCATTTCCCGTCACTATACTGTACCGGAGAAGCGATGGGACTGTATCCCATTAACGAGTGCCATATTTCATGATACTGGCTTCCCGGCAGGTTCTGCTTGTCCAAAGAACCCGATACGCCTACTTTTAGCAGCGTGGATTTTGTCAGGTCTATGTCTACATTCATGCGGTAGTTCCAGCGATGGTAGTTGGCATTGGTGTTATAGTCCGTCATTGCACGATCCGTCTCGTACATGCCGCCTTCATTTACATAACTGGCAGAAATGAAATAGCGGGCTACCGTACCACCTCCGGTCAAGTCTACAGTTGCGCGATAAGTGGGGGCACCGTCTTTCAGTATTAAGTTCATCCAGTCCACATTCGGGAAAAGATCCTGATCCAGCCCGTTTGCAAACAGTTCCAAGTCGCTTTCGCTATAGGCCGGAGCCTGACTACGACTAACCAAGGCTTCGTTCATCATGCGGGCATATGTTGGACCGTCCACAAATTCCGGAGTTCTGGTGCGTGTATTATACGAGGTTTCTACTTTGGCATTGACGCGGGTCTTCCCTTCCTTGCCGCGTTTGGTCGTGATCAAGACAACGCCATTTGCACCGCGTGAACCGTAAATGGCTGTTGCGGAGGCATCTTTCAACACGGAGAAGTCCTGGATATCTTCCACATTGATTTCATTCATATCACGTTCGAAGCCATCGACCAACACCAATGCACTGCCTCCGGCACCGAAAGTGGAGATACCGCGTATCCAGAACTCAGAAATATTGCTACCCGGCTGTCCGGAAGTCTGGCGGGCGAGTATACCGGCTACATTGCCTGCAAGAGCATTGGTGATGCTTGCCGTCGGAGTACGTAGCTGGGAAACGTCGACTGTGGTAACGGCACCTGTCACAGTTACCTTCTTCTGAGCACCGGTCCCTGTGACAACAACCTCGTCAATGACCGTTTCTTTCGTCTCTGCCATAACGATGTTAATGATTTTTTTGTCTTTGATAAAGATTTCCTGCTTTGTAAATCCCACATAGGAAAAAATCAAGTAAGAGTAATTGGGAACCTTGATCTTGTAACGTCCGTTTATGTCTGTTATCGCACCGAAGCCGGGCATATTTCTTGCTGTAACGTTCACGCCTATTAAAGGTTCGTTCTTTGGATCAGTGACGATTCCCGTCACCTCAATCGTCTCTTGTTCATTTTGAGCGCAGACTGTAGTTGTCCAGCCTACTATCAATAAAAATAGTAAGATTACATTTCTCATATTTACTTGTGTTTTAAATAGTATTATTCCGTTGTCATATAACGAATCCCTTTATTATCAATATCTCCAATATAGAACATATCTGTATCAGGGTCGTAAGCAAGACCGGCTGGCTGATTGAAACGTGCCTCATGCAATGGATTGCCGTCTACGTATCCCCATATTTTGCCGTCGGCGTTTTCGTTACTTCGTCCGGCTGCAAGAGACGCTACCCCATGAGGATCCAGTTTCCAGATGCAGTGATTTTCTCTGTCACAAAAATAGAAGTCATATTGGTCGTTGTCAGGACCAATTCCTTCGCCGTATTTCTCGTTTTTTACGAATACACCGAACTGTGGTTTGTTAAACCGGGCGCTTCCTCCCGTTCCTTCCTTGAAACTTTTATCGTTCATGTTTCCGGCAATGATGCTAGGATTACCGAATGTTTTTGCCACCGGATCATAATCGGCTCTGAACACTGCGCCAAAATTGTCGGAAAGCATATACATAAATTTATTGGACGGGTGCCTGAATAATATCGTATGTGAACCGCCCACTGCCGATATCTGACTCAGGCTAAAGGCAACCTCCGCATTCTCGTCGATATTGGGAATAGCCCCATTGCGTATCATTTTGTAGACTTTTCCCTCCCACCAGGTGGTGTAAAAGATGGTTCCGTCATCCATATACACTAAGCTATATGCTGTCCTGCCATAGTTGTAGGGACGAATTCGTCGAAAGTTTTCACGACGGAGAGAATAATAGATATTTGCCCGGGTGGTGTTGTCCTGACCGTGATCATCGGTAAACAGCAACGTGTCTCCGTCAGCACTGAATGTGAAAGAATACATTGTGCTATATCCCGTTCTTGGGAAGAGACGTTTTACAGTCTGTTCTGTCAGGTCTATTAGATGGAGACCGTCAGAATGGTTTGAAGAAAAAAGTAACCGGTTGTCCCCATCCTTGTACTTGGGGTCGAACACCATACAGTCATTGGAAGGAATAGAAGCTCCTTCATCGAACGAACCCTCTTGAAATGCAGAATTATTATCCTCGTCTACCTTACGTAGCAAGGTACCTACGATCGTTGCAGGAGTGTACTTGAATTCCTCTTCAAATGTATGTTCTGCAATAGGTTTGCCATCCGGACCATCTACACGAACATTGATTATTCCATCAAAAGCCTTGGAAGGAACCATGCAATAAATCTTTTTTCCATCGGCTCCGATGGTTTTGGTTTTTTCTCCACCGATCGTAATGTGAATTTTGGTGGGATCATTCCCGAAGTTACTGCCTTCAATGTACAGGCGGGTTCGCATACCTCCCTCTTTAGGGCTAAAATCTGTAAATACTACTGGTTGAGATGGGTCATACTGATTAGAGTTGGCTTTATCATCTTTACAACCGATGAAGAATAAACAGCAGACAAGTACTGTTATTAGGTGGTTTTTCATAA
>OHLB01000381.1_pt1 | contig 25976 bp, 27 predicted proteins | sample 1569021 | NCBI WGS metagenome assembly OHLB01 (sample SAMEA3879592, study PRJEB24766) | human gut metagenome | biome: human-associated habitat; feature: feces | place: USA | collected 1985/1987 | reverse complement strand
TTTTAGATATAGCGTGGAAACGCAGGCTTTTTTTGGTCGCGTTTCCACGCTGCATCATATAACTCATTGAGAATCAGCACCTCCAAAAATCAAACGTGGCCGCGTCCCGCCGATAAACTTCAGTGAGTTAAGCCACGTTTCCGGCGATTTTTAGCCGGTCATTTCTGTTACTTTTGAGGAAAGAGAGAGTTTCACTTTGCATATAATTGTGGTTGTCATTATATTTGTCACAAAGTAAGAGTCCCTTACGTTAGAAGAAACAGCATTATGGAACACAATATTAAGGACAAGATAGAATGGACGGTGATATTTCTTGCCGAATTTGGAAAGCGTCACAGACTGACGCTCAAACAATCATTCAACTACTTGTTGCGATATAACGGCATAAACTTCGTGGAACAACACTACGATTATCTGCATACACAATCATTCGTGTCTGCAGTGGACGACCTTACACAATACTGTCACAAATTGGGAGGAGGCATAGCATGAAACTATATCACGGGACCAATATTGTATTCGACAAAATTGACCTACGGAAATCAAAACCGAACAAAGACTTCGGTCAAGGTTTCTACTTATCACCTGACTATAATCAGGCGCTAAATATGGCTAATATAAAGACCGAACAACTGCAGGAAGGAGAACCGACAGTTATGGAATTCGAAGTAGAGGAAAGAGATATCCGGAGTTTGCATACACTTGTATTTGACGATTACAGCGAGAACTGGGCCGAGTTTATTCTTGCCAATCGGAACAATTCAGCCTGCACTCCAGTCCACAACTACGACATCGTGATAGGGCCTATAGCCAACGATCGTGTAGGTGTGCAACTATGGAAATACGAGAACCAGCTTATAGACATGCCTACGCTAGTATGCAAGCTGAAATATATGAAAGGAATTACCATACAGTATTTCTTTGGTACAGAAACAGCATTGTCTATACTTAAAAGAGTTAAATGATGATGGATGAGAGACAATTGATGAAAGACAGCATGGTGACGAAACTCGCCATACTGCTCATAGACGACGGCAAAGCCTCGTCGATGACTGAAGCGCTGGATATCGTGATAAATTCCGAAACTTACCAGCGTCTCATTGATGACAAAGCTGCACTATATTATCAGAGTCCGCGCTATGTCTATGAGTTTTTAAAGAATGAACTACTCACTGGAAAAGCAGAATAACAAAGATTTTTTCAACGAATATGTGAAGAACGGCTCGTAATTTACGGGCCGTTCTTCTTATGAACCTACTAGTATATATCAGGTTAGCGCTCTGATATATACACAGATTTTAACCACATGATTTATGAAACGTTTATCGATTCTTACCGCCATCATTCTGGCCGCAGCGGCCTTGATGGCATCATTCCAGAACTGCTATGCCTGCACAGGCATCACCCTCAAAGCCAAGGACGGAAGCACCGTAGTGGCGCGCACGATCGAGTGGGCCGCCTCCGACAATGACTGCCGTTGGGTTGTCGTACCTCGCGGCCACAGTTGGAAATCCTTCATCCCCGGAGGCGGGACCGGCAGAAGTTTCACCAATGTATATGGCTACGTGGGCGTCTCGGTGGTCCAGGACGAGCTGATGATGGAGGGCATGAATGAGAAAGGACTCTCCGCCGGCCTTTTTTATTTTCCTGACTACGGAAAGTATGAGGAGTATTCAGAAGCGAACTATGAGACCAACATATCTGATTTCCAGCTGGTCTCCTACATTCTCGGGCGCTGCGCCACCGTCGATGAGGTCAAGGCCGAGATCGCAAGGGTGCATATCCATGGATTCGATCCGCGCTCCTCGACCGTGCATTGGAGATTCGCCGAGCCGTCTGGCCGCCAGATCGTGCTGGAGATCATTGGCGGGAAGTGTGTTTTCCATGAAAACAATCTGGGCGTACTGACCAACTCTCCATCTTTCGACTGGCAGCTCACCAATCTCAACAACTATGTAAACCTCCTGCCAGGCCGCACCGAACCACATACGCTTGGAAATATGTCACTGTCATCTTTCGGTGGCGGAAGCGCGATGATTGGTCTGCCGGGGGATTTCACTCCGCCTTCAAGGTTTGTACGCGCGGCCTTCTTCCAGAGCACCGCGCCGCAGAAACCTGACGCAGAGGGCTCCGTGTTCACTGCCTTTCACATTCTCGGCTCAATGGAGATTCCGATCGGGGCGCAGTTTCCGGTTGACGAAACGCCGGCTGACATCCCGTCTGCAACCCAATGCACTTGTGTCACCGACATGTCAGGTTTGAGGTTCTATTATCGCTCCATGTATGATGGAGGCATCAGATGCATTGACCTTAAAGAGATTGACTTCAAGAAGATAGGCCTGAAGTCCGAGCCGCTCGTTCCGTCAAAGAAGGAATTCGTCCATCACATCAGATTTTAACATGTATTGACAAAGTAAGACCTCACCATGAAATTGCAGTGTCAGTAGCATGATTGATTTGCTGTATGTTGAACATTCACTTACCTCCCGGTAAACGGGTGGCCTTCCTTTCCTCCGGAAGGTGACGCATTGGTTAGGCGAGGACATAAGACAACAAAGGCAAGACAAAACGCACCCGTAATGGGCTGCGAATTTGCCTTGCCGTTTGTCTTTTCGCCTTACTTCGCGGATACCTACGGAGGAAAAGGATGTCAACTACTAATACATAGTTCGAGATGACATGTGCTAACAATAAATTAGTCAAATTGAAAAAACATTGGTAATTCTCACAATTTGACTAATTGTTCATTGATGGTATGTATTAACTATTCATGACGTATATACTAATCCCCATTGCATTTGGTTATACTAAAACTCAATACAAAGGGTATTTTAGATGTTCCGCAAATTATTATCTGAAATTGTAAGCAACAGAGATAAAAAGTCCTGTGCTCGTTTGCTTATCTCCGATAATTGCCGGTTCACCATTTTGCCTGCCATCTACCGTCGCATAATTAATGGTATAACGACCAACGCCAACAGATGCGGAAAATCTCCACACATCCAATCCTACTGAAGGTTTCAGCAGATACCCTGTACCATACGAAGAATAGTTATAGGCCCCGCCTGCAACCAAATCTACGAAAGGGCTAACAATTGCATTCTTGAGGAACGAATACTTGATCTCACCAAAGAAAGGAATGATTATCTGATTCTTCACATTGAGTTTGTGTATAGGGCTATAGACTATGCCGGTACCACCACCGAGATACAATCCGTTTCCAAAGGAATATCCATGTGACGAGGATATTGAACTAAATTCGCTATTGTTTGCAAACAACACAGATGCCTGAATATTTGCTTTATATCCCCTGTTGTAGAGATAACTTCTATTCATCTGAGTTTGAGCAAGAATGTTACATGCAAATATTGCATAGATAACACAGGACACTAAAAATCGTTTCATAACATCTATCAATTTATTGTTTTCAAAAAACTAATCATAATCAAGCATATTTTAGTAATATTTTCATGCCGTAAATATATATTTCGTCATATTATAAGTGTTGGAGAAATGTATGAATAGGAAGATTTGTGTATCAAACAGGAAGATTTGATGACTGAATACATAGTTTATCCGGGATATGACAATATAATTCCGTTTCAGGTTGCATAAGGCCGTCGCTGAAAAAAACAACAAGCATAATGCATTTGTTTAAAAAAAACCTTTCTCGATAGTTATGAATCAAGAAAGGCATACAGATCAGTTCAGAAGCAAGTGGTCCGACTAAAACTCAATTCCGAATGAGATCTTCGGCATCCCATAGATTGACACAGTCGTATTAGGCTTGGACGTCACATAAAATGGGTAGGACAAGCCCAATAACAGGCCTTTACCGGATTGCAACGTCCAGCTCCAGCCTACAGACGGCTCTAATTCCGCAGCGTTACGGAACTTGCAGTCATTGTTATAATTCATGGCATGGCAAAAGCCTGCTTTCACTCCAGCGGTCGGCGTGCTGGCCTTTTCCCGGAAATAAGCATTGTATTCGACAAAGACTCTTCCGAAAGCAGGGACCTTGTCAAGCGGCAGAAAAAACGCCCCCACACCAGCACCTAAATAATGATGGCTGTTAAACATGTATCCATGGGATGTCTCCACACCTTGCCACACTATATAATGATTCGTGTACAAGGCATTACCCTTATAGCCTCGGCTCCTGAAGTTTGAGATATCGTCTTTTGGATATGGACTTTGAGCCGATAACCCTACCACAAAAGTGACAAGGAATGATATGAATAAAATAATCTTTTTCATCGCAACGATAGTTACTTAGTCAACAGATATCACGCATGCTACAATCATAGAGCACAAAGCCGTTAGAAATAAGATTTTTGTTTTCATGCAAACGATTTTAAAAGTTATCATATAGCAAATTTATTCTGCTACAAGATATTATTGTTGCAGAAATGTATGAGCAGGAAGATTCGTGTATCGAACAGGAAGATTTGATGACTGAATACATGGTTTATCCGGAATATGACAATAAAATTCTGTTTCGAGTTGAACCATCGTCTCGGCGGTATCGGCCGTAGGCAAGAATCTTCTTCCTTTCTTGCACGTTTATGTTTTTTTCTATAACTTGCCACTGATTATCAGTGATGTTGGTTGAATACATCTTTAATTGATTCATTTCAAAACATCTTCTAAATGAGATTGACATTCTTAAAAAAATGGTTGTACCTCTCCGTAGCGGCATACGTCATTTATGCGTTGCTATGGAGCGCCATTTATGTCGGTCACAACGTTTGGTCTATAAGTATAAACGGATTTTTCGTAGACTTCGGGTATTGCGCCACGTTCACTCTTACCAGTCTACTTCTTGAATATTTTTTGCAAAACAAGAAAGAGCCACAACGAATAACGCCAAATAGACTAATTATCAACGGTTTTTTAACAATCTGCCTAAATCTTCTAATTGCTGTTTTATATGAGACGTTTATCGCTGAATTTATATATAAACCTGAAACAGATGACTTTTGGGGAAGTTTATATATTTTTTGCATCGTTGCCAGTTTTGTAGCCGAATTCCATGTGTTACGAGAATACACAGATATCGTCATCAAGCAAAAAGAGGAGAATCTTCTTTTGACCAAAAGACTTCTCAAATCACAAATGGATCCTCACTTTGTCTTTAACTGCCTTAATATCCTTTCAGGGTTGATAGAAGAAGATTCTGAAAGGGCGGAACGGTTCATCATTTCTCTGTCAAGGATATACAGATATATCATCAACAGCCTTGATAAAGACATCGTCCCGATTTCGGAGGCGATAACCTTTGCTAAAGAATACGTGTCAATCATGCAGACCCGCTACCCGTCAAGCATAGACTTCTGTGACAGCGGTCTTGAATGCCGCAGCGATGAGAAGATTCTGACGATGAGCATGCAGCTGCTGATAGAGAATGCCGTCAAGCATAACAGCCCGTCACCGGAGCACCCGCTGCGGATTTTGGTCTTCAAGCGTGGAGACAGACTTGTGGTAAGCAATAGCCTGTTCAATAACAGCCAAGGCCCAGTGCCCAGCACGTCACGCGATGGTATAGGGCTTAAGAACCTGCGGCAGAGATATTCAATGGAATGCGGCAAGGAGCCAGTGATAAGCATAACCGGAGAGGGCGACAAGCGTTTTTTCGAGGTTGGCCTTCCTATAATCAAATCATTATGAAAGCACTGATAATTGAAGACGAGGAAATAAGCTTCCGAAGGTTAAGACGTATGATTCATAAACTCCGGCCCGAAATGGAGATAGACGGGCCTTTGACGACCACTTCGGAAGTCATATCGAGACTTTCGGAACATTCAGGATATGACCTGATATTCTCAGACATAAGACTGCGAGGCCAAGAGGTGTTCAGCGCTTTTCAAACAGTGATGCCTGAATGCATGGTCATATTCACTACTGCCTATGACGAATATGCGCTCAAGGCGTTCAAGAGCAATGGTGTTGATTACCTTCTCAAGCCTATTGATAATGAAAGCCTTTCAGCTGCGATTAAGAAAGCGGAGAGCATTGCAGGAAAGAATGTTTCAAGCAAGAGCAATATTGATGCTGCCATCGGCGAACTCCGGTCCTATAGGGAGCGCATATTGATCTGGAAAGGCGAAGAGCTGATTCCTGTCAATGTGAATGACATCCTGTATTTTTATTTCGACCAGCGGCACGTGTATGCCAAGTCGACGGACGGTGACATCCATTCCATCCAATTCACGATGCACGAGTTAGAGAGCGAACTCGATCCGAAGATGTTTTTCCGGCTCAACAGGCAATACATTGCGAACATCTGTTCAATAGCAAGAATAAGCATGTTCTTAAACTCCCGTCTCCTGATTCGCCTTAAGGGATGTGACCAACCATTGGCGCTGAGCAAGGCAAAATCAACGGAACTACAGAGATGGCTGGACAGATAAGACTTCTACTTCTATAATAAACGATTGCCATAGACCGATAAAATATTTATATTTGCGTTGCGTAAATATTCGCAATACACTGCGTAAAATGTAAAACACATGTATAAAAGAGCTGAATAAACTTCGTTGAAGGAATATTTTTGCCCTCATTCATGTTCATCCGATTTATATCCTCACCCTGTGTTTAATAGATAGTTTATTCAAGTTTTGCTAGTGAGTTAAGCTACATTTTCGATGATTTCTTGCTGGTCTGTTCAGTAAAAGTGCTACAACACGGAGGAGATGTATAGGCAAACTGCCAATAATTGAGAATTGACCTTTGGTGCTTTCGAAATTTACTGTAAATTTACAGTGGATTTCGAAAGCAGAATATTATGAATGCTTACGTAAAACGGGATTTGTATCTTAACCGACTGATTGTCAGGAGGGATAATGGGCAGATTAAAGCGGTTACCGGACCGAGGCGTTCCGGTAAATCATTCCTCTTGGATCCCATATACAAGGATTATCTCCTCTCCAAAGGTGTTCCCGAAGATAACATTATCATCATTTCCTTTGATATTGAGGATGAGGACACTTCCCAGGAACTACTGGACCGCGAGAAACTGAAAGAATACCTTTATTCCAGAATTGTCTCGCAGACTGAGAATTACTACGTCTTCCTGGACGAAATTCAGGAGGTCGATGGATTCGAAAGGATTGTCAATGGCCTTAATAAGCGTCAGAATGTAGATGTGTATGTCACCGGCAGCAATTCAAAGTTCCTTTCTACCGAGATCAATACCATCTTCCGCGGGCGCAGCGACGAGGTCAGCGTCCTTCCGTTCACTTTCCGCGAATTTTGTCAGGACCGACAGGAAAGTGTCAATGACCTGTGGAAAGAGTATTACACTTATGGAGGACTTCCCGCACTTAGGAAAATGCCGACGGCTGAACAGAAGACCACCTATCTCCAGAACCTGTGGAAGAAGACCTATCTGGACGATGTGGTCGAGCGCCACAACGTTGAAAATCGGGAAGCGCTTGAAGCCATAGCCGATGCTTTATGCTCATCCATCGGTTCCCTTACCAATACGACACGTATCACCAATACGCTGGGAAGTGTCCGCAAAATCAAGATAACGGATGACACAGTTGCAAAGTATATCGGCTATCTGGAAGAGGCATTCTTGTTCAACGAAGCCCGACGTTATAATATCAAGGGCAACAAGTATTACGAGAACATCAAGAAATACTACTCGATAGATGTCGGTCTTAGAAACGCGAGGCTGAATTACCGCCAATTGGAGCAGACACATCTGATGGAGAACATCATCTTCAATGAATTGATGTACCGTGGTTATGTGGTGGATGTGGGAGTCGTTGAGCACCGTAAAATGGTCGATGGCAAGTCTGAATACAAACAATATGAGGTAGATTTCATTGCTACTGATGGGAACGAGAAGTACTATATTCAGTCGGCCTACGAGATAGAAACCGGAGAAAAACGTGAGCAGAAACTGAATTCGCTCAAACGCATTGATGATTCCTTCCAGAAGATTGTTATCGTCAAGGACGACATTATGCCCTACAGGGACAATAATGGAATCCTGTTCACCGGACTGTTCCAGTTCCTCTTCAGCGACAAATTCGTATAAGATCTCTCGAATTTTATTGTAAAAACACAGTGTTTTTCGACAGCCCTCCAGACCAGTGACAATATGGTTGTCGGGTATAACAACGCCGTCCAATCACTTGAAATGTGCTCTCATGGCCAGCATAATGGATTCGCCGACTAAAGCCACGTTTGCCAAAAGATAATGCTGCTTGCCGTCATGTCTGACTGAATGTCCAGCAATTTCTGCTGTCCTCAATAAGTCTTTCCTGATTGAACTGTCATTAAAATAGGTTGCAGATCCTGTCATAAAGGCAGTCCCGGACGGACTTAATTCAAATAGAATCGGCCCGGCATCTATATCCACACCCAGATAGCATCTCCGGTCATGGTATTCTTTCAGGCCGGCGATTATGCCGTCTTTCCAGAACAATGATTTAAGTGTATCATACTGTTCTTTGGCGAATCGAGGGTCAATGAAAGTCAAGTAGTAACAGTTCAAGGCCGAGTAGGAGCCTTTTACAGGCACATCTCCATATTGAGTGCCGTCCTCCTGCAGGAACGAAACCAACAATCCGGTCTCTTCGTCAAGCCATTCCTCTGTTGCCCGACTTATCCACTTTCTCACGGTACTGCGGTATTTCCCGTTATTCAGTTCCGCATATTTGTTCAGAGCGACAATGGCTACAAGCATGTCCGGAATATAGATGGATTCTCCAGGATAAGTGGGCAAATTCATGCAGTCACTATTGAGTATCCTTCTATTCATTGTCCGGCATAAGTCTGACAGCAACTTGTCATATTTTGAATCACCGCCAAGTTGCTTATAACCGCACATCATCCAAGCCAAATGACTGAGGTATGATATGTGGCTTTCGTCGCCGTCCAAACTCTCCAGAGGATCTTCACCCCATCTCAAGTAGTCATAATAGCTGAGTTCAGGAGACATCACAATGCTAATAAGGCTATCGACATATTGGAGATTCTCTTGCCTGGTTTCAGGATAGAGCTTAGACATGTCCACTAATGAAGCTGATAACATTGAACATGAATACAATGCCCATTCTCCCTGGAATTGAACTCCTATGGCTGACGGCATTTCGTTAAGAACTTCTTCTGGTGTCAAGAGCAGCTTGCCAAGCAGATAGTTTCTTCTTGCCAACATTTCGTTCTTTTCCATTTCAGGAGTTCCTTGTCTTGAAGATTCCCAAGAAACTCCAATGATTTTCAGTGAGACAAGAAATATGACTAGCGCTGCGACTGTGACAATCCAACCATATTTGTTTCCTTTTCGGAATCTCTGAAATAATCTTTCACTGCCTCTCGTCAGAAGGACGCATGCTGCCCCATACAATGGAATCAAAAGCGAAAACAATATCGAGGCATTCCATGTCTCGATTGAGCAGCATAGCGTGACCGCAATGGCACAATAAGACAGATACGGAATCCAAAGAGACCTGAATCTGTTGGCTTCCGATGCAAATTCCCAATACACTGAAAAAGATGTTGTATATAGCAATATCAACACTACAGTTGCAGTGTCATAATGATTCAGCCAAAGATAGGGCATGCAATAGAACAGAAGGATTTGCCAAAAGAACCATCGGCAAATCCTCCATGAGGCCGACATCATCTTGATTTGAAAATCCGCCATCATAATCCAAGTGCATTCCAGAACTCTTCCGGAAGTGTGACATTGTCAAGTGCTGACGCTTCTTTAAAAAGTGGAGCTATTTCACTATCGTGCCACCCGGCAATACCGCAGCCGATGCGCGTTACCAGGAATGTCAATTCCGGGTGCTCTTTTGCATAGGCCGTAAAATCGTCAACGTGCTTACGGATAATATCAATGCGTCCGTCCATTGTCGGAATTGCATAGCATTGACCGGTCATACCGACACCGACGCCCCATTCTGCGCCGAACTCTTCATAGGCGATGCGTGCTGCTCCACCTCCGTGCATGCCCTCCTTATTACTGCCGAACACAAATATCTCACCTTCTCTAAGAGAAGTAATATACTGCGGCGTGATTCTGTCGTTTTTTATCATGTTATTCAGCATTTACTATTATCCATATTCTCATGTCTAACCTGAATTATTCATAAAGAAAGTAAAGTAACCCTCATAATTATTTGGTAATCAGAGAATTAAATGTTATTTTTGTAATACTAAAAACAAGAAACATTTTTCCTTCACTTCATGAGCGGAAATTACTTCATATTCCGCAGATTACCAAACTTTTCCTACACTGTTTGAACTTGGGCCAGTGGGCGGCAAGAAAGTGACGGTGGATTTCTCTGCACCCGAACTCTCCTCGCTCGGCGGACTGCCCCTTGTCCGCGAATACGAAAAATCATCAAACCGCATCATAGAACGCATAGAATCCTGCATCAAAGATCCGCGCCGGAAACCTATGGTGGTACACAGCCAGACGGAGATGCTCCGCCAGAGGATATACCAGATAATGGCCGGCTTTGAAGATGACGAAGACTGCGACAGGCTATGCCGCAACTAAATCCTGAAGATGTGTGCCGGACGGTCTGCTTCGGATGAAATTGACCTGGCTTCCCAGCCTACGATGACGCGTCTTGAGAACCGCCTGTCCCGCAAGGAACTGTTCGATATCGGAGAATCCTTCATCGATGACTTCATCGCTTCGTATAACTCCTAGCCCGATTCCATCATCATTGATGCAGATGACACGAATGCCGACACATATGGCGCGCAGCAGCTCACGCTGTTCAATGCCTATTACGGGGAGACTCCCATTTCTGCTCCCACGACTTCATGGACTGGGCAACAGAACAACAGGAAGGCATCCACTTCATTACGGGACTTGCCGGGAACGTGACGGACTTCAAGGGGCAAAGGTCCAGCTTCATATACTCTTAATGCTATAGTGACCGAGTACGCATGGGGCAGATGATCGCCGAACTCAAGAACGGACTCAAGGCCGACACGATGTCCTGCGACAAGTTCTCTGCCAACCAGTTCAGACTCTATCTGCACTACGTCGTATACGTAATCCTGCATTCGTTTCAGGCCGATATGCTTGCGGGAACCGGACTTGAGTGCAGTACCATCACCACAATTAGAGAAAAACTGCTCCTGAACGCGGTTTCCATCGACGAGAAGAAGACTTGCATACGCCTTCGATTCTCACAGACGGTTCCGATGCTTCCTGAAATGGTGTCCGTATTGACCAGACTGCAACATCTGACATCCTCATAAACCGAGTAATGATCCAAATATAAGTCACGTAACCACGATAGGGGAAGCACTGCTGCGCTCCACACTTGAAAAAAACGCGCTGTCCTGTGCCTTCTGGCCATCTTCCAGTGCTGTTTTCAGCCACATCGAACGGCTTTTATCAGAAAAACCATGTGGTGCCGGAAATGCGGACCGATCGGACAGCTACTGCGAAGACAAAGCGTGGTGGCTATGTATAATGCAGGTTAACCATGTGATAGTGATAGCAATGCCACAGGACTCCATTATATGCCACTATATTCGAGCCTTCTGCCGGTCCAACGTTTAAGAAAAACTAGACTGTCCTTTTTTTCTTAAGTACGATTTTAAGTACGATTAGATTGACGCAATATTCTCCTATAGCCACCAAATGCCTTCAAACGACATTCACCTAGACGGAAAAAACAGGTGCCAAAACGAATAAATCGTACTGGTACCTGTTTAATTTACTAATATTCAGTAGTTTACCTACTAATACTCCTCCTCGTTAAATTAGCCAAAAATAAGTTATAAATACTTGATTTACAAATAATTATAAATAGTATTTACTATATTGGATTGAAATTGGATAGTATGTTTCACTTTTGAAACCACTGAAACTTGTTAATGACTATCCATCGGCAAATCAACTACTTATTTCAAATTGTAAAGTAAGTTTTCAATATCCTTCTTGGACTTTACAAGAACAGGATTGCCATTGACATATATACACCCTTGAACACTCGTGTCTGGTTCTTTGTCAAACAAGTCATCCACCTCAACGCCAAGAGCGGATGCCACCTGTTGCAACCTGCTCAATGTCGGGTTATTGTTCAAACTCTGCGACAAAGAGATAGGGCTTATGCCGATATGCTGTGCAACTTCCGCAAGAGAAATATTCTTCTCCTTGCAGACCTTCTTAATGTTCAGTCCCATTTATTAATATGATTGACAATCTTGCTTGATGCAAATATACATAAATTATGAATATATCCATAATTTTCAGTCAAATTATGCAATAATTATGAATAATCTCTTGCGTAATTATGAGTAAAGACTTATCTTTGCATTAACAATTAAGGGTAAATGCTTAATACTTTAATAATGAGCCAGAAACATTCATACACAACAGCGGACTATCTCCCTTGGGATACAATGCTGAACTTGACGCATAGATTATACAAGGATGGCAAATATAGAATGAGCCTTCTTGTCGCTTGTGGCTGCTTCTTCGGCCTTCGCATCAGTGATCTTCTCGGGCTTACCTGGGAACAGATACTCGGTGAGAGTTTTACCCTCAACGAGAAGAAGACTGGTAAGCATCGTGAGATAAAGGTCAATGCTGGTGTGCAAGAGCATATCAGGGAGTGTTATAAGGCTCTGGACATCAAAGACCCTCACGAGAAATGTTTTCTCAACCGCTACGGTGATGTCATTTCAATTCAGCGCATCAATGTTGTCTTGAAAGAGATAAAGGTAAAGTATATGCTGAAAGATATTCAGCACTTCTCCACGCACTCCTTCCGTAAGACATTCGGGAGAAAGGTGGTTGAAATGGCCGGAGAAAACAGTGGGATGGCCGTGATAAAACTGGCAGAAATATTCAATCATTCCTCCACTGCCATTACAAGAAAATATCTCGGACTACGTCAGAAAGAACTGCAAGAAGTATATGATTCGCTATATTTTTAAATAATTCGTATCTTTGTATTATGATGAAGAAAAATGAAATATCACCTTTTTTATTCGAGGTGGATGCTACTCAAGATACAGGTTTCAGTAAAGATACTGAATCAGTGGAAATATCTGGATATAGAATTTATGCGCCTCAACAGCGACTTAGAACAAAGCACAATGACTTGCCAGAAATGTATCCTGATTTACCTGATGAAAAATTTGACATAATATATGCAGATCCTCCATGGGATTATGGGGGGAAGATGCAATTTGACAAGTCTTCACTCAAAGATGAGAATAAAGGCTGGAAAAGAGACATATTTATTAGTGCTGCAAATTTCAAGTATCCTACCGTTAAAACAAAAGACTTAATGAAGTTTCCTATTAAGGATATTTGTGCGGATAATTGCCTTTTATTTATGTGGAGCACCAGTCCGCATCTTGAACAAGCAATTCGCCTTGGAGAAGCATGGGGATTTGAGTATAAGACAATTGGTTTCGTGTGGGACAAAATGAACCATAATCCTGGTCAATACACTTTATCAAATTGCGAAGTGTGCTTAATCTTCAAAAAAGGGAAGATTCCAACCCCAAGGGGTGCAAGAAATGTTCAGCAATTAGTTCGAGTCCCGCGAACTCAACATAGTGTAAAGCCTAAAGAAGTTAGGGAAGGAATTGAAAAGATGTTCCCCACGCAAAAAAAAATTGAACTTTTTGCAAGACAAAAACCAAAGGGATGGGCTGTCTGGGGATTAGATATTAGAGAAGAAAAGAAAACAGGGGAAGATTAGAATCCCCTGTTTTTTAGTCAATCATCGGTGCAATGTGTTCAATAAAGTGTTCCACCAACGATGTCGCATCTTTTGTATTCCGCCAAAAGAAATAATTATCAGTAAAGCCATCAAACCAAAGCGTAATTTCTTTCACACGGCAAATATCTCGCGTAATATCCCCCTGGAACACAATCCAAAAAGGATAATATTCTTCATCAATTTTGCTTTTAGACCTTAGCACCTTCAAGAGACCAGGAGTGAAATATTTACAAAGTCTTTCGTGGGCATTGCCTCTTCCTGCTTTTCGTTCTTTACCTTCAACCCATCCATCTTGACGCTTTACCTCAATAAAAATAGTTTTGCCTGTTTTTTTATTTACAATTGCAGCATCTGGAGTGATGCCATGCCTAGCAATGGTTTCGTCCGGGACATAGATTTGAGATAGTTCTTCATCGCTTAGACGCACATTTACATAAATGTTCGCAAAACACTTTGGATGAGGAATAACCGAGTATTCTGTCCCTTCAAAAAGTGTTTTAAAGACATCAATAAAATTTGTTTCTGCGGTGGCGGCATGTGTTCCTCCATAATCCTGCCATTTTTTCCGTAATCGATTATCAGCACTTCCCATATATGTGTAATATTTGAATAACTTCGTGCAAAGCTATAGAAAAATTTTGATAGTTTCACTTTTATTATTAGTGAAACATATAAATCGCTGAAAATTAGCTATAAGGTCTTTTTAATCCTATTTTGGACACCCAGCAACATTCACTTTCGTTATAAATCACACAAAACTGAAACGGAAAAAGGACGGATCGAAGTCCGTCCAGTTATGAAGCGCATGTTTGATTGTGTGGTTAGTCAATTAATCACCCACGGCTCGATGACACAGTAAAGGTCATCCGTGTCGGCTATAACGCCAAGGACATAACTGTCATTACGGAACTGTCCGTCTTGCCACTTACAGGTAATGGCAAGGAAGTCTTTCTCCACAGGTTCTTTCGGCTTGAAGGAGATCACACTCAATGCGCCGGAATACTCTCCGAGATGAACTATGTTCTCATCGGTTTTCATCTTCTCATAAGTGGCAGTCAAGGGGTATGTCATAAGGGTTCTTTTCATATCAGCCATACAAAGCCCTCTGTTTATCCATGCCTGCAGGTCATCGGCATAATTAGTCCTTACGACTGATGGTCTGGCTTGCCCATAGAAATATCTCAATATCTTCTGTATCTCTGGTGATGCCATCAGTTTGTCCCCATCAAGGATGTGTTCAAATGTGATGAGGGACTGCCAGCTCTCAACCTTTCCGTCCTCGATAAGCGGAAGGCACAAGTCCTTTTGCAGGGTTATATTACTCAGTCTCCTCATTGGCAAACTTCTTCTTTATATCTTTCATCATCTGTAAGATGAATAACTTCTCAGCAGCTCGATAAACTTGAAGGTCATAGTCATTGACGGTCTCGTCATCAAGTTCCTTGTCCTGAACCTTTATCTTTTCTCCCTGCAAGTGCACCTTCACAAGGTCATAAAGAAACTTGTCAATGCTGTCATATTCATTATCGATACCAGTCTTATTTTGGGCCAGAGTAATGACATCTTTATGTTTAAGTCCAGGGGCATCCTTCTCAATGTCATTCAGGCATTGATCAAGGACTTCATTGTAGTGGTCAAATTTCAAATTGCAGTATGCTTCATTTAACAGCCCGGAGTATTCTGCATACTCATAGATGTATTTGTTCATAGCATTGACGTTCCCAGTCTTATTCTCATTTAAATTTTGTTGTGTCAGCCATTCCTTGAACGGACTGATACGATTGATTTTCACATTGTCCATATTCAGTACCTTATATTGTATCTGTGAAGGATAACCCTTACACATAAGTATTTATGGGCATAAGAAAAGGACAGGGTGTCTCCGCTCTGTCCTTCAAATAGTGCTTAAATTTCACTTCACATTGTCTTGTGATGAGTTCTCAATCTTCACTGAAATCTTCTCACCATACATCTCCATACTGACTTGCTCCATTACAGCCTTGACTATATCTCCATCACTCTCCTTGACACAGATAGCATCATGGATAGTAAAGAACTTCATATCCTTTGGAAGTCTTGACAAACAGGTCTTTATATACTCAACCTCTGTCTTCTGCATCTCAACTGGGAGGGTGCTGCACCACTTGCCTTTACGCTTTTTTTCCAGTTGTCAGTCCAGGTCTTCTCTGTCCATACTGGGTATCTCTTGTGATGCTCAATAAGGTTATATATCTCTGGCTCATTGTCTTTGAGATAAGATGTCAGTCTCTGTTCAAACTTCTTATAACCCCTCTTGTATTCCTTGATGTCAGGAGGTAGATGTTCCCCTTGACAGTCCTTTGGAAGACTGGCACCATAACAGGAAAACAGATACCTCATAATGTATGTCTTCACATTTGCACGCTCAACCTTGACACCAGTCAAATCTTTCACCCATTCATAGAAATCACCATCCAGGCAGTGCTTCAACCACTCGGTTGTTATGCCGGTGTCCTTCTTTATCTTCAGGCCGATAAGGGTAGGCTGTGAAGAGCTTACATCAACCTCAACAATTCTTTCCCCATCCAGTTGAAGACAAGCCCTGCGATAATCTTTTCCCATACAGACCATCATAGAATAAAACCTGCCACCCTTATCATCAACTTTACAGCACCCCACATCCCCATTGTGGATGTTTATGAGCCATTGACAGTTCCTGTATCTTCCCCTCAGGTCTTTCTTCTTGTTCTTGTCTTTGACCGCATCAAACATCTTATAAGTGCAGGTGCTGATGAACTGACAGGCTCTCACATAGCATTCTGGGATAACAGTAAGAGATGATATGGTCTCATATTGTCTTGAAGAGAACCAGTCATCATAAAGAGACCAGCTTTGCCGGCTCGCTTCATCATTCTTCTCCACAAAAGAATAATCAAAGTCATCACTGTCAGCAGATGAGGATTGAACCCATATATCCTCTGCCGGGGAGGATATGATTGGCTCACTGAAATTACTTGCCGGTTCAGTAGAAGTCATAGTCCATTCAGCCAGTTTATCAACATTCACATAATACTCCCTTCCATGATCCCTTGTCTTATCATTGATATGGAAATAGTTTATTTTCAAACCAGTAAAGATATCCATCATTCCCAGAGTCAGAATTACCCGTTGAGGATATACTTTGTTCCCTTTGACCTTTGTTCCTTGCCAGCGAGGATTATTCAAGTAGTGAGAGTATGAGGTTTGACCGAGAGTATATGGATTCGGAGAAAAATACCGGACGATACCGTACACGCGAGCGAATTCGACATAATGGGATACATCCGCAGCCATCACATTGCTAATGGATGCATATATGCAAATAGACAGCAAGATTAGATTCTTTTTCATTACATATTGTTTCACTACTGTCCGGAGAAAATTTCTCCGGACAGTAGTGTTTAAAGATACTTATTTTCTACTTGTTAACATTCTATTTATGTGTCTGTAATAGCAAAATTCAATAAAATTCTTTATAGTAATGAATATCTATCACTATAGGCATATCATGGTGGCTAATACACCAGGTAAGTTAAATATAATATGCGCTACAACACATGCAAAAAAACCAATGTTCACTCGTATATATGTTATTACGCATCCACCAAGAAACGGCCATACGGATAAACATAAGGCGTACGGAAATAACTCTATACTTAACTCTGTAAAGGCTGTCAAATGTAACAAGCCGAATAAAAGTGCATTTATCCAAATAAACCTCACAAAATATTTAGAGATGAATTTTTCCCACATGTCGCTACCAGTAAAACGATATAGCGATATTGCTGTTAATACTCCAAATCCTAATAATAGAAATATAAGAAGAAAATTTTTCTGTATAAAATACCAAACTATGATGGCGGGTAGGAGACCTACCCATAGGAAGAAAATATTCCGTTTGGAAGAAAGCCCTAATCGAAATATCAATTCTTCACATAGGGGAGCCGTGACAAGAACTGATAGCAGAAAATGCAAGTCGTCATTACTCTTTTTTAGGTATGTAGGATCTCCCCCAAAATTTGTCATTGTCTCAGGATCTAATCCTATGCAATTGTATATGAACACGCAGATAGTTAGTAGCATACTAAAAATAATTATACTACAAAGATAAAACAATGAAGCATATCCGATTATCCATAATTTTGAATGATAAAGATAATCCTCTGTTCTATTAAGAATGAATTTTGGGGTTTTCATTTTTTTGAGGTTAATATAATATATTTCTTATATAACTACAACTTTAAGAGAGATAAAGGTTCTGCATCATGGCAGAAGAGCAGAAAGCCTCTTCAAATACGGACTAACGTACGATTTTTGTATGGATAACTCAAGATGGGCAAGATCGTTAGTAACATATTGCTGTTCATAATCCTTATACATAGTGTATCTTGTGTGAACAATCAGCCGGAGGTATCTTCTACACTTCCGGCAAATGTATTTATTACAGATAATTCGCATATTGCCATATCTGTCCTGATAGATTCTTTAAATTTTAATTTTTTGTTTGATACCGGGGGCAGTGGCAAATTGATTGTCTCGGATACTGTTGCATCATTATTGGGGATAACAGATTCATTGAGTGTCAATTCAAAAATGGGATACGGATTTTCTCCGACACCCCCATTGAAAGTAAAAGAGGTGACAAAATCACCTCTTGATGTGACTATTGGAGGTATGCTCTTAAGCTATGAAGAAATCATCATTGACAATTCGACAGCTGCCTTGAATGCTGACGGTATAATATCAATTCCTAAAGGAGATTGTCACATATGGCATTTAGATTTCGACAGGATGAGATTGGAACTTTCTGATTCGTTGTTAGCGTCACAGACTGCAGAAAATGAAGATGGTACTTTCGATTTGTATGAGCATAGAGGAAATTATTTCGTGAAGGATATTCCGTTGGCGTTTGTCTCCGGACATTATGGAAATACATATCATTACATCGATGACTACATGATTGACACTGGAAGTCCATACGAGATTGTATTGATGGGAAAAGGCGGACACAAAGGGAACTATGAACAGCTGATTGCCTACCTCGCTGACAATTCGCTCAATTTTGAATATCTAATGCGCACAGGAAGTGAGGTGATCCAAAATAAAATGTACTATATCGCCGAAAGCGGAATGGCCTGTGATACTGTGCAGATAATAAACCAAAATAAGTCACAATCTGGCTTTTCCATGAATATTTTGGGTGTTGGTTTTATGTACCGGTACAATCTTATTTTCGATTTGCACTCTAAAAAACTGCAGTTAAAGAAAAGGAACTGTTCAAAAGATTTCAATGAGACAGTTCTGTCTATCTGTGGATCTAATATGGATACGTATGCAACTGCCGCGCACACAAATATTGTAACGAGCATCAATCATAACTCCTTATTATATAAAGCCGGTATACGTAGATTTGATGAGATTACCGGGGTAACTAGCAGGTCGATGGAAGGTAACACCTCGAAAATATTTAAAATGTCGGAAAAAGGCGATACCCTGTACTTTTCAATTGTCCGGAACGGCCATAAACTGAACATCCCTATTGTCAAGTAGCTTATTTCAATATTGCATTACACCCCAAGGTAGGATCTTATCTTGAGCGTGACTGTGAACGGGCGCAGGAGGTAATTGTATTGGTAATTGGTGATTTCTGACCATTAACGTTGGTCGTAGAAGCTATTGTCCAGTAAGTTGCGTCCTTCAGGGATGTGCTCAAATTTCCAAAAGAACTCGATATTCATTTTTTCTCCGAATCGCTCTATTTCAAGTCGCATCAAACTGTCTTTATATTCATAGAAATATCTACTGGCATATAAGTCAGTGAATTGATTTTCACCTAAGTGCGTCACGATATCATAATTGCGCAGACCCGCTTTGTAGGTTGGCATATTGCGACCGACATCAATGGCAACTGCTGCCGAGTCGTTTTTGAAAGGTATCATATTTATGCCGGAATAAGATGCACCATGGTTCTGAACGTATTCATAAAAATTCTCCTCTACAGTGTTCTTTTTAAAATAAGCCTTACGTTCATTTAAATTAAAGATGATGTTGAACTTAGATAATAATCCTAGACCTGCAACAACTTCATCAAACCCATAATCTGATGTTATAAGAGAGACTACAAGTGTGTCTTTCACTATTCCGGAGTCTGTAATATGATACGTTTTGGCAGATGTTATTTCTTCATAATGAAGAATTGAATTATACTCAAAAAATGATTTTTCCTCCTTGTAGTTTTCCGGATTTCCTATCATTGCCAGAGAAATACCATATGTTCCTGTATCTATTAGTATATCAAAACATTGTGACAAAGTGACATCATTATTTCCACGAAAAACAAAAGGAAAACCCTTAAGACATAAATAGCCATCATTATAATAGACATCTGTTGTCAGATCAAAGTTTTCAGCGCATATAAGTTCTTTATATCCGTCTTTTAGGTCAAGATGGCAATTCTCAAAATCGAAATACCATATATGAGTGTCCGAATCCGGAATATTAATAATTACATCAACACCATATTCTTTTTGCAAATCTGCCACAAAAAACTTATCATATCTAATGGTATCTCCAGCGAAACAAACATCAATACTATCTTGAAACAGTTTCCATCTGACTTTTCTTTTTGAGTATGAATAAAACACATCTTCTACTGTCATGCCACCCGAAAGACGTATTGAGTCAAGTTTCGGGAACTTTGACGCTATTCTTTTATCAACCACCAATCCGGGACAACCTGTGTCAAGTAAAGCATTTAAGCAAATACTGTCAATCTCAGCATTCAACTGAATATGTGTCACTCCACTATTTTTGTCGTATCGATAAGAAAAATTAGCATGCAATTCTGTTCCAGTTTTTATATCTGGCCTAGAACTACATGAGCATATTAACGCTATTGATAATATTGCTCCAATAATTTTCATAAAAAATGCTCAAGTTTCGCAAGTGAATATTTTATGAAATAAAAAGGGCTAAAGTATCTGATAATTTACCGATTGTCAGTACATTGTAAAAGCAAAACAACAAAAAATAGAACACTTTAGCTATGAACAAAAATAGACAAATAATCGGTGAACTGCAAGTATACCTATATACAATTGGTCAGGTTGATCATTCTGTTTCCGTTCTTTTCAATAAAGAATGCAGGTCGTTATGCCAATAGCGGTCTCGGGCAATTGTTTGGCTGCAAGAAGGATACTTTCTATCGCTTCATGAACAATGGCCGATCATTGACGGCTCGATACAAGCAGAAGCGGGGAAAAACAGTGACATTAATCCAGGATTCACAAAGAAGCAAAAAACAGCACAATACACCCAGCCGCGCAATAAGGATGAAAGGGTCAATGTCAGAAAAGGCGGCACATCATAATAATGTTCCGCCTTAACTATTTGATTATTAAGCAATTAATCACTAATGATCCTCCTCGTTAAAGAGAAGGATAAACCTCATTTCAGATACTTGTAGCACGGTTTTCAAACCTTTAAGTACGATTTTCAGTACTAATCGTATGTTATGGAAGTGTCTCTATTTCTTTAGCTTGTCCACCAGAATATCCACGGTAGTACATGGATTGTGTGAGGCATAATCAGTTCCGGAATAAGCCAATCTAAGATTTTGTGCCCTCAACACTGCATTTTCTTGGCTCCCGTATTTCCGGAGGATGTCATACATCACATCTCCTCCCTTCTTATATGTAAACTCCGGAACATATCGCCTTATCTCCCTTTCGAGGATGTCAATGTACTGTCGACGACTCACCGACGTTCTCAGGTCAATGAAATGCAAGCAGAACCAAAGCTCGAAGGATTCATTCGACCAGGCACATTGAAAACCGGCTTTCTCGGCAAGCAGTATCGCTTCATTGAAATCCTCATTGTCATCCTTGTCGAATACCAGCCATTTATAGTCGAAGGTGCTCAAATCTCGAATTCTAAGCGCTTCCTCAAGCAACTTTTTTGTGCTGCGGTCAGCGCCGACAACCTGCACCCGCGAGCGTCTGCTCGTAAAGTGCCGAAAATATTCAGGTTCAGTCTTAGTTCCCTCGCTTACTATCAGAAAGCTATAAAAAAGTTCTCGGGTCCCCTCATTACGACGTGACTTTGTTCCTGCGTGTCTTGAAGATAATTCTTCACGCTGTTTCTTTGTCAGATGTTTTGCCATAGCCCAGTTCTCCTACAAATATGGAATCGCTCCATATCGCCCATTGATATAGTCCTTTTCATAACTGCGGTCGTTGCGGACCTTTACGCCGGAAGCATCCTTGAATTCGACAAGCGAGTATAGGTCTGTGGATGCCGTCTCATCCTTTTCGGTAAACCATATCTGATCACGACGAAGGAACTTGTTGTCAAGAAGATTGGTGTCATGAGTCGTGAATATCAGTTGCGAACCCATCGGATTGGTTTCTTTGCTATTGAAAAGGGATATGAGCATTCTGGTAATCATGGGGTGCATACTGCTGCCGAACTCATCGATTACAAGCACGCGGCGGCTGGACAGGGCCTTCACGAAAATCGGTGCCATGTCGAAAAGTTTGTTCGTCCCGTTGGACTCGGTGTCGGAAAGGGACATTGATATCTCACCAGTCACTTTCCCGCTTGCGTCATATACTTTATGAGTCGTCACTGCCCTGATGGAAGGGTTGTCCACCCTTCTGATAGTCTCAAATCCGAGTTTAAACCTTGAAAGGAAAGAGTTCAGTTCGTCGTCTGAAATCGAGATAGCCTTTTCGGAGAGTGTTTCCGATTTATCACCATCGAAAACGGCAAAACCTTTAAGTTCGCGCATAATGAGGCCGGCAATTCTGTCATTGAACGCGTCAGCCACAGAAAGGAATAGAGCATTGTCTCTGGTCCTTTCCACCATATCTTCCGCAGATTTGTAGTGAGATGTGACTCCAATGCCGTCTTCCGAACGGACAAACAGGCATTTTTCACGACCCTTATTGCCGGTTTTGAAGTACAGATACTCTTCGCATATCCTATCCTTCTTTGCGGAAAATCCATAGCGATACCAATCATCATCTATGAGAAGTTCTATCTCGAAGCAGGAAGGCTTTGTGCGGCTATCCTCGTCAAACATAAAAGGCGCCATCGGCAGTTCTTCAGACGAATTGTAACTCGCAGAATCATATACAGTCGTGAGGAATGTCCGTATAGCCTCTATCAAATTGCTTTTCCCGCTTGAATTGGCTCCGTACAGCACCGCAGAAGGAAGGACGGACAGTCCAACCGTCGAGAACAGAGACTCCTCATATTCTTTAATTGTCGCAGCTGTTAAATCCAATGTCTTTTTCGCCTTGAAAGACCGGAAATTAGATAATGTAAAACTAAGTAGCATATCAGTCGTTTTCTACAAAGTAAATGAAAAAACCGCACAAACTCAAGTTTTATGAGATGATTTCTCATAAAACATATATTTTAACGTGAAATATTCGCATGAATTTGATAGAATGTCGTTACCTTTGTACTTATAATCAATATTGTCATGACAATTAAAGAATTAAAAAATAATATTTTGCTCGCTTTATATAAGCGATATAAAGAAGGCGAAATGGCTTCTGTCGGATTTGATAAATTATGTTCCTCTTACTCTATAATATATGATTCTAAGCCGCAATTATCAAATGCGGTAAAAAGTCTTAAATCTGATAATTTTGTAAATGCAATTTTTTTCACTGGTGACGAAGGTTTAATAAATAATATAACGCCTGATGGTGTTTTATTTGTTGAAGAAAATCTGTTGTCTGATGATGATTTAGTTGTTGATGGCTTAAAAGACACGGATAAACTCATGAAATCCAGAGCGACTATTGATGTGGATATAGAAACAGATTCTGAACCTGTTACCAATAATGTCCCAAAATCAGATAAATCCGTATCAACAGCTTATAATACAAAAGAGAATTATCAAGAAATTGTAGATTCTTCTGTTGAACCTTGTTTTGGAGTCACGACATTAGCAGAATGTTATATAAAACAGTTGGATAAAATAGCCAAACATACGAATGATAATTTTTGTATGTTGGGTATTTTCGGCCCATGGGGAAGAGGAAAGACATATTTCTTTAAAAAAATCAAAGCATTAATTATTGAACGAACAAATAAGAAATCCGGAGGTAAAACCTCAAACAATATCGAAGATAACAAACAACAGATTAAGTATAAAATCATAGAGTTCAATGCGTGGAAGTATCAGGATACTCCGGCTATATGGGCATATCTTTATGAAACAATCTATGGAGAGGGGCTAAATTGGTTTGAGAAAGTATGTTTTTCCATAAAGTCGAAATTGCCTTTCATATTGTTCATTGTTTTTTATTTCCTTTTTATCTGGCTCTATCCACAATTAAACGACTTTTCAGAGAATGTTAAATCCATATTGCTGAATTTGAGATGGCCAATCAGTATTATAACTGCATTATTTGGAGTTATGTATACCATAATAAAAAATCCGTTTTCTACTTATTCGAAAATTGAAAAGCATTTTAAAAGAAAGTCGTATAAAGGGACATTAGGTATTCAAAATGCTCTTGAGCAAGATCTTGAATCGTTGATTAAGAGTATTGTTTGGAGACCGAAGAAAAAGCAAATTATTCTTTATGTTGATGATATAGACCGCTGTGCAATAGCAAAAATGTTGAATGTTGTCAATTCGCTACGACTAATCCTCGAAAATGCAGAAATACAAAAACGGATGATTGTAATCTGCAGCATTGATGCAAACAAACTGATTAAAGCTTATTGTAGTAGTAAATTTGTCGGTAATGATTACAATGAGGAGCAACTAAAAGAGGCCAAGGAACATCTGGATAAACTATTTATATTCGGTATTGGGTTGTCTCCTATTGACCAATCTCAGCAAATTGAATATTTAAGAAAATTATACGGCTCAGATGAAACACAGACTACTATTCAAACACCTTTTAGTGCAAGTAGAGAAAAACATTCTTTGATAGCAATTTCTGGCGATGAGGAGTTGGTAGAATTAACAGATAGAAAACTGGGGGAATATATCGGCAAGTATTTAGAAAACAATAAAATAGTAGAATTGACTCCACGCAAAATTAGAATCATCTATTACAGGCTGTTGTTCGCAAATAATATTATGGCCTCTGGCAAAGCTCTAATTAAAGAAGAGACTTTGGACAAGATTATTAAATTGTCTCTTAACGATGATTTTTCAAATTTTGATATAGACACAGCTGGTAGTGATGTGGTAGGTATGGTTGTTCCTTATTAACGTGTTGTACAAGATGATAATACTCGTATTTATAAACATAGGCGACACTCCTATGACAAAAGAAACGATGCTTGCTAAGATTTCTAAAGTTTCTTCTTTTCACGGAGGAACATTGTATCAATCGCAAGATAATAGAAGCGTATGGATTGTTCGAACTACTTTTAGTGACGAATTTAAGAATCAATATACACATTTTTTTTGGAAGTGGTTGGGTGATGGTGTTTGTAAGCTATTTGATGTTCCTGTATATGTTAGTATATATGCGAATAATCTACAACGATATCCAAAATTTCAAGAAAAACGAAATATTGGGTATGTCGGTAGACCGCAAGAATTTCAGTTTGATTTTTCAGGAGATGATATTAGTACAGACCCTCGATTTTGGTAATTGATTAATTGAATAGGTGCAATGACTGATGATTTTGGTACTGTCCCCATTAGAGAAACGATTTCACTTTATACTTCTGTATTTCCTGTTTCATTTCCTTGACATCTTCTCCAACCTGTACGAAGTTCTTGTAAAGGATGCGTTCTCGTTCATCCCTTGACTTGAAGGTATAGAACTCGGGAAGCGGTACATAGCCGGCTTCCTCCTTTTTTATCTCCTTCATGTCGAAGTCTGTCTTGCAGTAGAACTTGGAGGTCTTGAACTCCTCGCTTTCCTGAATGTTCATGCTTCCACCGCTGCCTGTTTTTGTTTGCACAAAGTCACGGGCTGTCTGACCGCATATCCATCCGGTCGGCATATCGGAGATTTTGGATGCAGGAACGAGACTATCCATGTTCTCATTCAGGTTGATGGAGGTTTTGTCCCGATCAATGGTAACACCTTTTTTGAGCTGTACCACCTTGCCGAAGATGTCGGAAGACAGCCATTCCAAGGTCTCTTTGGAACGGGCAGAACCGCTGACCACATTACCGACAGTAGTGATAATCTTCTGCATACCTACCTTGCCATAATCCGCTTCGAGCTGCGGAAGTTCTTGGAATCCCAA
>OHLB01000358.1_pt1 | contig 27161 bp, 24 predicted proteins | sample 1569021 | NCBI WGS metagenome assembly OHLB01 (sample SAMEA3879592, study PRJEB24766) | human gut metagenome | biome: human-associated habitat; feature: feces | place: USA | collected 1985/1987 | reverse complement strand
CCGTTGCAAATGCAATTGAATTTAAAACTCTTTTGTTGTACAATAAAGCTAAAGTTGATGCCCACGGAATAAGCATTGAAACAGATTTGTTTTTAGGTAATTTGTTTTGGAGTTTTGAAATTAGTCGTGAAAAGTTCTTTCTTCTGCCTGTATTCAATGCTTATTTCGTTCATTCATATTGATATATTCCTTCTATAACCCAATATACCCCGAAAATGACCGACGCTTGTTGTCGGTCATTTCACTTTTCGGCGGGTTTCCATTTCGGCATTATTGTACATAGTTGTAATTCAACTAATTTCCCACAGTGAAAAAATTGTCAAATTCGGTAATTTTGCCTATAACAAAATTATGCAAAATGTGGTACAATAATATTGTAAGAACTCAGTGTTTATCTGAGATTTAAGATGATGCGATTATACGGATGGTGAGAGTATGTACAGTATTGGCGAGATTGTTCTTTACGGCTCAAACGGAGTTTGTGAGATTACCGAAATTACAACGAAAAAAATTGGAAAGGATTCTATTGAATACTATGTTTTAAAACCTGTTTGCTCGGATTCTTCAACGCTTTTTGTTCCGACTCAGAATGAAATGCTTGTGTCAAGAATGCGTGTTGTCCTTTCTTCGGATGAAATTAAAGATATTTTGTCACAGAAAACTGATAATGAAATATGGATTGACAATAAAGCCGAAAGATGTGAAAAAATCAAGGAGATTATTTCGGGCGGCGATTGTATGAAGCTTGTTGAGCTTATCAGGAGAATGCACTTCCACAGTAAGCTCCAGCTCAAAAAGGGCAGACGACTTCACATTACTGACGAGCGCTTTCTCAAAGAAGCTGAAAAAATGGTTTGTGACGAGGTTTCGGTTGTTCTTCATATTGACCGTAACGATGTTCTTCCGCTTGTGCTTGCAGGCTGATTTTTTAAAAAATATATAAAGGATACAGAGGATTAACCGGAGCATTCTTTGAACTGCTTTCAATGTTGTTCCTCTGTTTTTTTATTTTTTGGTAATTCTAGGTTGTTTGCCTATTTACAAAATGTTGCATTTTGTAGTAAAATATAGGAATAATGATTTATGGAGCAATTTAATGAGAAATTTCAAAAAAACTTTATCATTTTTACTTTCAACGGTAATAATAGTTTCATCAGTTGCAGGTGTCGGTACAACCGTTTTTGCCGCAACCGATGAACGCACATACAAAAACTTTAAATACAGAATTCTTGACGATAACACAGCCGAAATTTGCGGTTATACGGGCAAGAATGCAGTCGTGACTGTTCCCGACAGCATTGATTCAAAGCCTGTAACCTCGATCGGCAGGACGGCTTTTTATTCAGGCAAAATCAAGGAAGTGACAATTCCCGACACAGTAAAAAATATCAAATGGTGGGCTTTTTACGGTTGTGAAAGCCTTGAAAAAATCAACCTGAATTTTGGTTTAAAAACTGTAGGCTACGGTGCGTTTATGAATTGTAAAAATCTTAAATCCGTGAGCATTCCAATGTCCGTAACGCAGATTTGCGATGATTCGTTTGCGGTAAGCTGTTCAACCAAAAAGGGCGTTTTTGACACCTACAGTAAGCAGACAATAAGCACTCAACAGTATTCAACCGATTCATCATTCACTCTTGAAGGCTATTCGGGGACTGTCGCAGAAAAATATTGCAATGATAATTCGCTAAACTTTGTTTCGTTGGGCAATGTGATTTACGGTGATGTTAATAACAACGGAACTGTTGATGCAGCTGATGCAAAGCTTGCCAAAAGCCTTATCGACACTGTTCCGACCGAGGAAGAACTGACGGCTGCCGATGTTGACGATGACGGCAAAATCACGGAAAATGATGTTAATCTTATTTTGCAGGCTGTCGGCAACGAATTTTACGCACAGCTTTTTCCGTGTGCAAAGGCTATGTATTCTGCTCCCGACTACCTTTCGGGCAGAACTATGTATTGTGACGGCGACAGCGTTGCCTACGGTTCGGGTACGAACACAATGGGAAATTCAACATATTCTTTCTGCAATTATGTTGCCGAAAAATATAATATGACAATGACCAACAAGGCCACTCCCGGCACAACTCTTGCAATAAGAAAGGATTTTATCGGCACAGACCACAGAAGTATCCTTGAGCGTGTCCGTGAAATGAAAGGCAGTTACGATGTTATTCTGCTTGACGGCGGTTTTAATGACCTGTTCAAAAATGTTGAAATGGGTGCAATGACCGATATAAATAATAAATCGGGAAAATACAATGAATACACCACAGCAGGTGCGTTGGAAAGTATTTGCTATTTTCTTGACAAGAATTATAAAGACTCAATTAAGCTGTTCGTACTCTGTCACAATTGCTCAACAAGAACAAAACAGTCACAGTATTGGTCTTTAATAAAAAATATACTTGATAAGTGGGAAATTCCCTATGTTGACCTTTCGGAAAAAACAGAGCTTACCGATGATAATGAGGAAATTACAACACAGTATTTTAGATATAATGCAACAACCAAAAAAGGCGACGGGATTCACCCTCTTGCATATGCCAATATGAAGATATACGGTCCCATCGTTGCCGAAAAGCTTAACGAAACAGTACAGAGCAAGTCTGAACTTGTTTTGCCGAAAAGCGATATTTCTATGGGACTTTTTGAAAGTTATACCCTTAACAGCGAAATCACGGAATTGAGGGGATATATAGATGTCAGCTATTCAAGCAGTAACCCGTCAGTTGCCTCTGTTGATGAAAACGGCAATATTGTTGCCACAGGCATAGGCGATACGGTTATCACGATTTCGACATCTGACGGTAAAACAAAAAATGTGAATGTGAACGTAAAGTTTCTTGCAATGGCGGTTAGCTTTGGCAAAAATAAAATTTCACTTTCAGAGGGTAATTCAAGCTTGCTGAATCTTTCTGTAGCAGACGGTGAGGCGACCTGTTCAACGACCTATTCGTCAACAGATCCGACTGTTGCGTCTGTTGATGAAAACAGCGGAAAAATTACAGCCAACAAAACGGGCAAAACCACAGTATCATGTACCACGGCAAACGGTGTAACGGTAAGGTGCCTTGTATATGTCACAAGCAGTGCGCTGACTAAAATGCAGAAAGCGTAAGGCGTTTATGAAAATATTTAACAGAAAATTAAAAATAACTTCATCTGCTTTGCTTACATTATGTATGGTTTTTGTAATGACGGCTTGTGCCGAAAACAGCAGTCAGTCCGAAAAATCACAGCCTGCAGAGCAGACGACTGTTCAGCCGACAACAATGTCAGCCGAAGAAATTAATGACCGAAAGCTTGATAAATTCATATCTGATATGACGTTTGAAGAAAAGGTGGGGCAGATGTTTTTTGTACGCTGTCCCGATGAAGACGCTGTGCAACAGGTCAGCGAGTACAATATCGGCGGTTACATCCTGTTTGGCAGAGATTTTGACGGTAAAACCAAAGATGAAGTTGTTGACGATATTCACAGCTATCAGAACGAGGCGGATATTCCGCTTTTAATCGGCGTTGATGAGGAGGGCGGAACGGTTGTGCGTGTCAGCAGTAACCCAAACCTCCGTGAAACTCCGTTTCTTTCTCCAAAAGATACTTATGCAGACGGCGGTTGGGATGCTGTCAAGCATGATGCAGAAGAAAAAGCGGATTTGCTTCTTTCACTCGGAATCAATGTGAATCTGGCTCCCGTGTGCGATATGACCTCGGATGAATACGGCTTTATGTATGACCGTTCTTTCAGCTCGGATGTTGATATGGAAAACAGATATGTGCGAACCGTTGTTGAAACAAGCAAATCAAAAAAGCTCGGCACGGTTCTGAAGCATTTTCCCGGTTACGGCAATAACAGCGACACACACACGGGAATTGCATACGATGACCGTGACTATTCGGAATTTGAAAATACAGATTTTAAACCATTTTATCAGGGAATTGAGTCCGGTGCCGACTGTATTCTTGTTTCACACAACATAGTTAATTGCATGGACAGCGAATATCCTGCGTCACTTTCACAAAAGGTGCATGATATTCTCAGAAATGAATTCAAATTTGACGGTGTAATTATGACCGATGACCTTATCATGGACGCAATCACGGATTTTACGGGAGATGAAGCGGCGGCAGTCACAGCGGCAAAATGCGGTAACGATTTGCTCTGTTGTTCATCTGTCGATACCCAATATCCCGCAGTTCTTGAGGCTGTTCAAAACGGTGAAATTCCCGAAGCTCAGGTTGACGCATCCGTAAAGCGAATCTTAAAATGGAAACAAAATCTCGGCATTTTCAATATTGACACCTATCAGAAAAAAGTCAAATCAACCGAACCAACGGATACCGTTGGAAGTGAGGAGTGAAAAGTTAATAGCTGTTAGGTGTGGTTGGGAAGATAGTTTGAATCGTTTATATCATATTTTGCCCGAGTATGCGACTGCAAAAATACTTACGGTAAAACATAAAACACCCCGAAGATTAAGTTCTTCGGGGTGTTCTGTTTGTAAATGAGTGTCAAAATATATCGACATATTTCAACAAATGTGATATACTGACTGTGCTGTTGACTCTTTCCGGCAGGAAGGAGGTGTAACCTAATGGATTTTTTTACATCATTTTTACTATCTGTTGGAGCAAGTGTAGTTGCCTACTATATTTGCAAGTGGTTGGATAGATAGTAACTTCAACAGCCAACCTATGAAGAAACCCTCGAAGTCGGTAGCTTCGAGGGTTTCGTTTTGCCCAATGGACTATTTACATCATTTTGCCTACAATTATTGTAGCACACATTTCTGTGCATTTCAAGTATATGCAGAAAAATAATTATTATTCCTGATTAGAATTATTTAACACTTTTACAAGCAAAGATTCAAAGCTCTTTTCAAAGTTTTCGTCATCTTGTTTTGTACGCTTTTTCGGTCCTTTAATGTGGTGCTTGCCGTTTGACATTCTCGCCTTTTTGGCAAGGTGCCTGTCCATAAGCAGACCGCCTATGTTATCATCCGAGAAAATTTTTCCCGACTGATGAATACAGTACGCACCCTTTCCAAGCACAAGTGCCGCAACTCCGTAATCCTGAGTTACCGCAATGTCGCCTCTTTTGCAAAGGTTGACAAGCGCCAAATCAACTGCGTCTGCACCTGCACCGATAATTTTTATCTCGCTGTAATCTGACTTTAGAACATGGTTTGTGTCACATAAAAGTACAACGGGAACATTGTGACTTTTTGCAATCCTTTCAACCGATTTTACAACAGGGCAGGCATCCGCATCAACAAGAACAGTTATACCGTTCATTATTTTTCCTCAATCTTAATTGAGTTGATAACAGGCTGATTTTTCTTTTCAACAGTACCGTTTGAATCTGTAACAGGTGTGTCCTTGCAGATTTTATCAACAATATCCATACCCTTTGTTACCTTGCCGAATGCAGCGTACTGACCGTCAAGATATGTGCTGTCAGCCTGAACAATAAAGAACTGTGAGCTTGCACTGTTGGGATCATTTGAACGAGCCATTGAGATAACGCCTCTTGTATGTGAAAGGTTGTTTTCAACACCGTTCTGAGCAAATTCGCCCTTGATTGTTTTTTTACTTCCGCCTGTGCCGTCACCCTTTGGGTCACCGCCCTGAATCATAAAGCCGGTAATGATTCTGTGGAAAGTAAGACCGTCATAAAAGCCGTCTTTTGCAAGGTCAACAAAGTTCTTGACTGTAATCGGAGCAAGCTCCTCATAAAGCTCAACTTCAATTTTACCGTAGTCTTTAACATCAATAGTTGCTGTGTAGCTTGATTTGTAGTCGGTTGTGTCTGTGCTTGCGGATGTTGTTTCTTCGTTTGAAACTGCAGAAGTTGCTTTTTCAGAAGAACTGCTCTCTGTGTCACCGCCGCAACCGCTCATTAAAAAGCATGTGCAGAGAATAACTGCGGCAACCATAATTGCCGAAATCTTTTTAATTTTTGTCATTTTCAAATTCCTTTCATAAATAAACTTAATTTATTTTATCATTATTATGTCTGCAAATCAACCTGAATTGACACAAAAATATAAATGTGTTAAAATTTTTTGTATGTGAAATACCGACAAAAGGGGAATGTGGCTTGAAAAATAATGAAATAACCGATATTACTTCAAAACGCAGATTGTTTGAGCTTAATCTCGGTGATGTCCGAAAGTACCGTGACCTTGTTATGCTGTTCGTAAAGCGTGATTTTAAAAATTCCTACAAGCAAACCGTACTCGGACCGTTGTGGATAATAATAAAGCCGTTCCTTTCAACATTTGTTTTTACCGTAATTTTCGGTATGATTGCCAATATCTCAACTGACGGAATGCCTCAATTTCTGTTTTTTATGGCAGGCAACATTTTGTGGTCGTTTTTTTCAAGCTGTCTTAACGGCAGTTCATCAACCTTTATCGGCAACGCAAGGCTGTTTGGCAAGGTGTATTTTCCAAGGCTTGTAATGCCGTGCGCAAACATAATTTACAACACAATCGGTTTTTTGATTAACTTTGTAATGTTCTTTATACTTGTTCTTATATATATGTTTACGGGTTCAAATGTTCACCCGAATTTATGCGCATTGCTTATGCCTTTGATTCTGCTTTCTTCGGCACTTTTAGGCACAGGCTGCGGATTGATTGTTTCATCTGTAACAACAAAATACCGTGACCTCGGTGTGCTTGTTTCATTCGGAGTAACATTGTGGATGTATATTACTCCTGTTGTTTATCCTGTTTCTCAGGTGTCGGATTCATTCCGTCCGCTTGCACTCTTAAATCCTGTTGCTCCGCTAATTGAAACATTCCGTTACGGATTCTTAGGCAGCGGAACATTTCCGTGGCAATATCTCATATTGAGCTTCGCTGTTACGGCAGTCGTTCTTCTGTTAGGAATAATCGTCTTTAATAGGGTAGAAAAGAATTTTATAGATACGGTATGATGTCATGACTGAAATGAATGAAAATTGCGTAATAAAAATTGAAAATCTTTCAAAAGAATACCGACTCGGTGCAATCGGTTCGGGAACTCTCCGTCATGATTTGCAGAGTTGGTATGCAAAAAAAAGAGGTAAAGAAGATCCGAATCAGAGAATCGGTGCCAAACAATACACAAAAGGCGACACATTTTTAGCACTTGACGGTGTGAACCTTGAGGTAAACCGTGGAGAACGCATAGGAATTATAGGCGCTAACGGTGCAGGCAAGTCAACTCTGTTAAAGGTTTTATGCAGAATTACCTCTCCGACAGACGGCAGAGTGCGTTTCAGGGGACGAATTGCCAGTATGCTTGAGGTCGGAACAGGCTTTCACGCTGAGCTTACCGGCAGGGAAAACATCTACCTTAACGGTGCAATCCTCGGGATGACAAAGAAAGAGGTCACTTCAAAAATAGACAGTATTATTGAATTTTCAGAGTGCGAAAAGTTCATTGACACGCCCGTAAAGCGTTATTCATCGGGTATGTTCGTAAAGCTTGCGTTTGCTGTTGCGGCACACCTTGATGCAGAAATCATGATTATGGACGAGGTACTTGCTGTCGGAGATATGCACTTTCAGAAAAAGTGTATCGGGAAAATGCGTGACCTTGCAACCGAGGAGGACAGAACTGTCCTCTATGTTTCACACAATATGAATACTATTCGTGACCTTTGCGACAGATGCATAGTTCTTGACCACGGCAAAATTGTTTTTGACGGCGATGTTGAAGACGCTGTAAAAATCTATCTCGGAAGTGCAAACGAAAATTTCCGTGCCATTGAATATGTCGGAAACGAACACAAGCATCATGCCGACAGAAACGACCTTTGTCTGCAATTTGCCGGATATAACGGCAAAGAGGATAATATTTTCTATGATGACGAGCAGATTTTGCTTGAACTCACATGGAAAAACAAGGCTGATATTGAAAATCTTTGTCTGCGTGTTGAAGTGAGCGATTACCGAAGATATCCCGTTACCGCATTTGTGGTTGAAAATTTCTATTCGGGAAAAAAGGGCGAAACCCACACGGCAAAATTGAAAATAGACATATCAAAAATTGTCCGTGGCGGATACTATACACGCTATGTTTTCTACAGCCGAAAGAACGATGCCGCCCCCTTTGAAACCTTAGAGGTTGCAGACGGTCTGACTTTCAGAAGAAGAAAACCCGATAAATACCAAAACACCTGGCAAAAAGCCTGGGGCAGTATTGAGATGAATGATATTGAAGTTGTATAAAAACAAATTGAAATTTGCGGTTGGGCAAACAGTTAATATTAAAAGAAATATGTGTTCCGAATGTTGTGAACATCTAATTGAAATGTAATAAAAGGAACAATATGAGCGAAAGATCTGATTATTTTTAAACGCATATTTTGATGAATAACAAAAGGTCAGCACATAATCGTGTTGACCTTTATTCTTTGTCAAAATTAAATTACGGCTCGACAAACGGCATATTAAAATACTCGGCAACTGATTTTGCAAGATTTCTGCCGATTGCATTAATGTTGTCCCTAATCCATTGAGCTTCTTCGGGGTTATCGTGATATGCAACCTCAATCAATGCCGACGGTGATTTTGTCCGTCTGACTTCCGCAAGTGAGGTGGTGGGGATTATGTCAACATCGTTCGGTTCGGGATAAATATCCTTGTAATTCTTTTGCAGAATTTCAGCGAAACGCTTGCCGTTACTGCCTGTCGGATAGTAATAAATATCTGCACCCGTGTATCTGCCTGCCGAACCCTCGGGAGCGGCATTGCTGTGAATTGCAAGGTGCAAATCGTGATTGCCCTTGTTTGAATCTGCAATTGCCTGACTCAGCGTCATATCGGGATCGTTTCGCCTGAAATCTATTCCGCTTGCCCTCAAATAAGGCTCCATGGCGTCTGCAATAAGATTCATATAATATTCTTCATTTCCTCCGTCAATATAAGGGTTGTACTCCTGCAATGACGGTGAAAGATAAACTGACGGCATAAAATCTCTCCTAAAATTAATCTCTTATCATTTTATTCGCAAAACCCGTGCCGTTGACAAATAATTTTCTTTTCAAAATTCAATTTGTATTGTATAATGATTACATATGATTTTGGTGAAAATGTTGGCAAGTGTATGATATCACAATTATTATGTGTGAGCAGATTGTAACCGTAGGCAGAATGTCAAGCGTAGGGGCAGATATTGTTCTTTTAAAGAACTATTATTTAATGCAAAAACTTGCTTATTACTTTATGAAATTATGAAACGGAGAAATTATTATGACTGATGAAATGAGAGCAAAAGTTGAGAAAGTTATGAAAAATCTTGAACGCAACAAGATGAAACCTTATTTTTGCGAAAACAGGGAAGAGGCTCAGGCACTTGTAAAAACACTCATTAAAAAGGGCGAAACAATTTCATGCGGAGGTTCAAAAACTCTCGACGAAACGGGAATTTATCAGATGATTAATTCACCCGATTACAATTTTCTTGACCGTTCCGCACCCGGAATGACTCGTCCCGAGGTTGAAGAGGTTTACCGTCAGACTTTCAGGGCAGACACATTTTTTATGAGCACAAACGCTCTTACCGAAAACGGAGAGCTTTATAATGTTGACGGCAACTCAAACCGTGTTGCCGCACTTCTTTACGGTCCGAAAAGCGTTATCGTTGTATGCGGTATCAACAAAATTGTAAAGAATATTGACGAGGCAATCAAGAGAGTTAAAACAATTGCCGCTCCGCAGAATACAATCAGACTCGGCATTGAAACCCCTTGCGGAAAAACAGGCGAATGTGTTTCATTGAGAAAAGAAAATCCCGAGCTCTGTGACGGCTGTCACGGTGACACAAGAATCTGCTGTAACTATGTGGTATCTGCTCAGCAAAGACATATTGACAGAATCAAGGTTATTATCATCGGCGAAGAATACGGTTATTAATTCCCATAAAGAAAAAAGCCGCATCAAAAGACACGGCTTGGGAGAACTTCAGAATGTAATCATCTGCAATTGTTCTGACTTTTGTTCTGGCTGTTCTGCTGATTTTTATTCTGATTGTTGTTCTGATTCTTATTCTGGCTGTTCTGCTCGTTCTTGTTCTGATTGTTGTTCCGATTCTGATTGAAATTCATTTCAACACCTCCTTTACAAAACTATTATTAACCCGAAAAGGCTTGTTTATTCATGAATGATTTTTTATTGCGAATGAAATCACTTCTGGGTGATGAATTTGACGAATTTTTAAAATTTTACAACAGTGACGATTTCATAAAGGGACTTCGTGTCAACACCTTAAAATGTTCGCCCGAAAAGCTTTGTTCACTTCTTGATTTTGAACTGAAAAAAACTCCGTTTTGCGATGAGGGCTTCTATATTCCGTCCGATGTTAAGTCAATCGGCAACAATCCTCTGCACCATGCAGGAGCGTTCTATGTTCAGGAACCGTCTGCAACTTCGGCAGTTACAATGCTTGATGTTCATGAGGGCGATTATGTCCTTGATTTGTGTGCCGCTCCGGGCGGAAAAAGTACGCAAATCGGCGCTAAACTTAACGGAACAGGACTTTTGTGGAGCAATGAAATTGTAAGAAACAGAGCGAATATTCTTTTATCGAATATTGAACGAATGGGAATTTCAAACGCAGTTGTATCAAACTGCCGTCCCGATGAACTTTGCAAAAGGCTTGAAAACCGTTTTGACAGGATTCTTGTTGACGCACCCTGCAGTGGTGAGGGAATGTTCCGCAAGAATGATGCGGAGCGTGAATGGAGCATTGAGCATGTAAAGAGTTGTGCCGCCCGTCAGCTTTTGATTCTTAACAGTGCAAAGGATGCCCTGAAAAACGGCGGATATATGGTTTATTCAACCTGTACTTTTTCAAAGGAAGAAAACGAGGGCGTAATTTCTCGGTTCCTTGCAGAAAATCCCGATTTTGAACTTGTTGATTCGGGCGTAACATTCGGCAGACCTACGCTTGATTATGCGAGAAGAATTTTCCCGATGGACGGCGGAGAAGGACATTTTGCCGCCAAGCTTCACAAAAAGGGCGAGCCGTATTTTAATTATAATATTACTAAAAAGAATAATAAAATTGACTCGAAAATTTTTGATTTTTATGACAGTATTTTTATCGACAGACCGTTCGGTGAAAATATTGAGGTTATAAAGGATAAAATTATAGTTATTCCGCAGAATTATAATTTTGATGTAAAAGGCTTGCAGATTCTCCGTGCGGGAGTTATTCTCGGCGAAATTGTCAAGAACAGAATCGAACCGCATCACAGCGCATTTACGGCAGCTAAAAAGGAAAACTGTAAATCCGCAGTTGATTTTGATGTGAACAGTAAAGAAATTGCAGCGTATCTTCACGGTGAGGAAATTGCCGTGTCACAGGATGTCAAAGGCTATATGGCTGTCTGCGTAAACGGAATCACAACAGGCTTTGGCAAAGCGTCAAATTCAAGACTGAAAAATAAATATCCGAAAGGGCTTCGCATATTAAGATGAAAAAATTATCAGATATAGGTACAATCAAAGATATACTTTCAAGACACGGCTTTACTTTTTCAAAGTCACTCGGTCAGAATTTCCTTATAAACCCGTCAGTTTGTCCGAGAATGGCAGAGCTTTCGGGTGCCGGAGAGGGAGTAGGCGTAATTGAAGTCGGTCCCGGAATAGGGGTTCTCACAACAGAGCTTTGCTCGCTTGCCGACAAGGTTGTAGCAGTTGAGCTTGACAAGCGACTTCTTCCCGTTCTTGAAGAAACACTCTCCGAACACGACAATGTAAAAGTTGTAAACGATGATATTCTTAAAATTGACTTGCACAAGCTGATTGAAGAAGAATTTCAGGGTATGGATGTTGTTGTGTGCGCTAATCTTCCGTACTACATCACATCTCCCGTAATTATGAAATTGCTTGAGGACAGACTGCCGATTTGTGCAATCACGGTTATGGTTCAAAAAGAGGCGGCTCAGCGAATTTGTGCTGAGGTGGGTTCTCGTGCAAGCGGTGCGGTAACGGTATCGGTCAACTATTACGCAGAACCCGAAATGCTGTTTTCGGTTAGTGCCGGCTCGTTTATGCCTGCTCCAAAGGTTGATTCGGCTGTTTTAAGACTTAACATTCTAAAAGAACCGCCCGTGAAGGTTGATGACGAAAAGAAGTTTTTTAAGGTTGTAAAAGCTGCCTTTTCACAGCGAAGAAAAACACTTTCAAATTCTCTTGCATCAGGACTTTCTTTGCCAAAGGCAGAGGTCAACGCAATTCTTGAAAATTCCTCCGTTCCTCTGAATGCAAGGGCGGAACAGCTTAAACTTGAAGATTTTGCAAACATTGCAAACAATCTTGGTGATTGATTATGAAAAGAAAAATGAACGGTCTTTATAAAACCGCTTTTATATTAATGCTTGTTGCCGCAGTGCTTTTCATTGTTGCAACAATTGTTGCTTATGCTCTTGAACGCCCGTATTTTTCCGCAGCCTTTTCATGCAGCGGTGCTTTTCTTGCATTTTTGGGCATAATATTTGCAACCTGCAGTAAACCCAAAAAACGCAAAAGACACCTTGTTACAGATGAAATTGTTGCCGAAAATGATGATATCAACAAAATTTCGGAAAATTCTGTTGACAATGAGGAATAAATTTGATAGAATGGTTGCAGATAAAGGGGAGTAGTTCGCAGATAATCTGTGATATTAATCGTCAGTACATACCGTTTTCGGTATCGGTTATATCTTAAAGGACAAGACTTTTATTGTAGGGTGAGTTGCACCTTGCAATAAAGGTCTTTTTTATTTGCCTTTTTCAGTCTGTCTGTATTCTGCAATCCGAACGGAGGAGAAAATTATGAAAAATTGGTATCAGTTGACCGAGAGCGAAACTCTTGACAAGCTCGGTGTCACAAGCGAAGGACTTTCGTCACAACAGGCTGACAGCCTTCTTGAAAAACACGGAAAAAATGTGCTTGAAGAAAGCAAAAAGAAATCTGTTTTTCAGGTGTTTTTAAGTCAGTTTGCCGACCTTATGGTAATAATCCTTATCATTGCGGCAATCGTTTCAATGTTTTCGGGAAGTGTTGAAAGCACAATCGTAATTTTTGCGGTAATCACACTTAACGCTATTCTCGGCACGGTTCAGCATGTCAAGGCAGAAAAGTCACTTGAAAGCCTTAAATCGCTTTCGTCACCCTCGGCAAAGGTAATCCGTGACGGAAGAAAAATTGAAATTGATTCAGAAAACATCGTTCCCGGCGACATTGTTGTACTTGAGGCAGGCGACCTTGTTGTTGCAGACGGAAGAATAATAAATAACTATTCTTTACAGGTTAATGAGAGCTCACTCACGGGTGAATCTACAAATATTGACAAAAGTGTGGAGACAATTGAAAAGGAAGTTCCGCTTGCCGACCGCACTGATATGGTCTTTTCGGGCAGCCTTGTAACATACGGCAGAGCAATTGTCGTTGTTACGGAAACAGGCATGAACACAGAAATCGGTAAAATTGCTACACTTATGAATCAGGCAAATGGAAAATAAGTACCTGGGACAGTTATGTTACAGACTCAAACTGCACAAAACTTGACGATAAGGAGGATTAACATGAGTACAGCATTGGAAATTAAGAATATAGAAAAAAGATTTGGTGCCGGTGCAGTTATGCGCCTCGGCCAAAATTCAAGTCTTAAAGTTGACGCTATTTCAACAGGCTCACTTACACTTGACATTGCTACCGGAATCGGCGGTTTGCCAAGAGGTCGTATAGTTGAAATCTATGGCCCTGAATCAAGCGGTAAAACAACACTTGCACTTCACTGCATTGCAGAAGCACAAAAGCTTGGCGGTGACGCAGCATTTATTGATGCCGAACATGCACTTGACCCTGAATATGCGGCAAATCTCGGTGTAGATATTGATTCTTTAATCGTTGCACAGCCTGATTTTGGTGAACAGGCACTTGAAATTACAGAAAATCTTGTAAGCAGCGGTGCTGTTGATATTGTAGTAGTAGACTCGGTTGCGGCACTTGTACCTAAAAGTGAAATTGAGGGTGATATGGGTGACAGCCATGTAGGCCAGCACGCAAGGCTTATGTCACAAGCTTTAAGAATTCTTGCAGGTACTATTAACAAAACCAATTGTATAGTAATATTCATTAACCAACTTCGTGAAAAAATCGGTGTTATGTACGGTAACCCTGAAGTTACAACAGGCGGCCGCGCACTTAAATTCTACTCATCAATGCGAATTGATGTAAGAAAAGTTGAGCAGCTCAAAGGTGCCGGAAACGAATTTATCGGTTCACGAACAAGAGCTAAAATTGTTAAAAACAAAGTTGCACCTCCGTTTAAGAGTGCTGAATTTGATATTATGTACGGCACAGGTATCAGCAAAGACGGTGAAATTCTTGATATGGCTGTTCAATATGATATTATACATAAAGGCGGCTCTTGGTTCTCTTACGGTGACCGCAGGCTCGGCCAGGGCAGAGATAATGTAAAAGAAATTATTAAAAATGACTCTGAACTTGCAGAAGAGCTTGAAAAGAAGATTAAAGACACATTAGCCGAACAAGCTGAAAAAGCAAGGCAGGAACGCGCAGAAAAAGCCAAAGCAAACTCTGCAAAAGTTTCGGCACAAAAGCCTGAAAAGAAAATTACACGCGAAGAAGCTTTGGAAAAAATCAACATTATGGTTGAGGATGATGAGGACTGATGATTTTAACTCATCAAAAGGGCAGGGGTACAAAAGTTCATTTGTATCTTGACGGTGAATATGTTGCCACTACGGATGAAAACTGCTGGTTTGATAATTACATTTCAAACGAAACTGACATAAATGATGAGCAGTGGCAACAGCTTCTTGCAAAAATAAATTATAAAAAAGCACTTAACAAATGTGCCGATTACCTTTCAAGACGAGACTATTCAGCTAAAGAAATAAAAGCCAAACTGTTAAAAACAGTTGATGAAACAAGCGCACAAAAAGCTGTTGACAGGTATATCGAAGCCGGCTATATAAATGATGAAAAATATTGCCAAAGGCTTATTGAATATTTATTAAATGTAAAAAAGTTTTCACTTACCAATATTAAACAGGAGTGTTATAAACGCGGTATCAGCAGGGATATTGTTGATGAAAAACTTTCCAACTTTGAAATTGACAATGTAGCGACATTAGTTGATTTGATAAAAAACAAATATGCAACTAAACTGCAAAAAGAAAACGGAAAAGAAAAAGTAATCGCGTCACTTCAAAGAAAAGGTTTTCGCTATTCAGACATCAAATCAGCATTTTACAGGATAGAATATTATGACGAATAAAGTAGGTATGATTTCACTTGGATGCCCTAAAAATCAGGTTGACGGTGAGATAATGCTTGAAAAATTAAATAAAAGCGGCTTTGAAATTGCACAAAGCATTGAAGACAGCGATGTTATGATTATTAACACCTGCGGTTTTATTGAAGATGCAAAGCGTGAAGCAATTGAAACAATATTAGAAGTTGCCGAATACAAAAAAGCAGGAATTATAAGTGCAATTGTAGTAACCGGTTGCCTTGCCGAAAGGTATCAGGATGAAATTATAAAGGAAATTCCTGAAGTCGATTCCGTAATAGGTATCGGCGCAGATAACGACATTGTTAAAGTATGCCACAAGGCTCTGCTTGGTGTAAGAACAAGCTTTTACCCTGATAAAAAGTATTTACTTCTTGAAGGGGACAGAATGCTTTCAACACCAAAGCACTGGGCTTATTTAAAAATCAGTGACGGTTGCGATAACAGATGCTCATACTGTGCAATTCCGCTTATTCGCGGCGGGTATATCGAACGCCCGATGGAAAGTATAATTAAAGAAGCACAAATACTTGCAAACAAAGGTATTAAAGAACTTATAATTATCGCACAGGACACCACCAAATACGGATTAAAATTATACGGTGAATACAAACTTGCAAGTTTATTAAAAAAACTTGTTAGAATTGACGGTATAGAGTGGATTAGATTATATTACTGCTATCCTGACAGAGTTACAGACGAACTAATTGATGTAATAGCAAATGAGGAAAAAATTTGCCCTTACATTGATATTCCGCTTCAACATTGTAATAAAGATATTCTTAAATCAATGAACAGGTCAGGTTCGTACGAAGAATTAAAAGCGCTTTTGAATAAAATGAAAGCTAAAATTCCCGATTTTGCAATTCGTACAACTTTTATGGTTGGTTTTCCGAACGAAAGTGAAGAAAACTTCGAAGAACTTTGCAAATTTGTAAAAGAAATCAAGTTTGATAAAATGGGATGCTTTACTTATTCACCGGAAGAGAATACTCCTGCTTGCTCTTATGACAATCAAATAGATGAAGAAGTCAAAAAACGCCGCGCCGATATACTTATGGATATTCAATACTCTGTAACAGAAGAATTAAATCAAAACAGAGTAGGAAATACATATAGGGTTATAGTTGACAGTATTGAAGACGGAATGTATAATGGCAGAGCTTATTTTGATTCACCGGAAATTGACAGTGGAATTATGTTTAAAAGCGATGATAAATTAAACATAGGCGATTTTGTTAATGTAAAAATTACAGCTTGCGAAGGCTATGATTTGATTGGAGAAAAAGTATGAATTTACCAAATAAAATAACTGTTTTCAGATTTTGTTGTATTCCTTTATTGATGTTTTTTTCACTTGTAGAATTCAAATACCATTGGGTTGGCGCACTTCTTGTATATTTCATTGCTTGTATGAGTGATAAAGCAGATGGTATTATTGCAAGAAAACGCGGATTGGTTACAGATTTCGGAAAAGTCATGGATCCGCTTTCGGATAAAACCCTTGTATTTGCCGCGTACCTTGTATTTATAAATATGGGATGGCATACAGAACTTTGCATTTTACTTATGCTTGCAAGGGAATTCCTTGTTGCAGGAATCAGAATGCTTGCGGCAACAAACGGTGAAGTTATTGCAGCAAATGCTTTTGGCAAATGCAAATGTCAACTACCGGTATGACTTTCCTTTTACTTGCAATAGGCGAGGGGGCAGCAGATATTACCACATCTACACATTGGCTTAATGTTTACTGTGCAATTGCATTTTGGATTGTAAGTGTCGTCACTGTTTTAAGCGGACTTATTTATGCTAAAGACGGCTGGTATTTAATAAAAACAAAATAAATGTTGCAAATTTTTAAAAAATAGATATAATAGTAATAGATAATAGTATTAAAAACTATGAAGCAGAGAAGTAAGCAGGTATGTTTATTCAGAGAAAAAACCATTTTGCTGTGAGGTTTTATAATCTAACTGCCCAAATGCACTGCCGAGTTACTCAAAGGAAATCAGTATTTTGAGTCGTTTTGCCGCGTTATAGGCATAAGCTGTATATATGCAGTTAAGTTATAAACAAGAGTGGAACCGCAGTAATTTATTGCCTCTGTCATAATGACAGGGGCATTTATTTTTATTGTTTTAGTTTATAAGGGAGATATATTTATATGTTTGACTCATTTAAAGAGGATATTAAAAGCTTTATGGAGCATGACCCGGCAGCAAGAAGTCCTATCGAAATTGTGCTTCTTTATCCAGGGTTTAAAGCACTGCAGAGCCATAAGCGTGCTAAATGGTTTTTAGACCATAAAATGCCGTTTATTGCAAGATATATAAGCCAGCGCAGTGCGCACAAAACAGGAATTGAAATTCATCCCGGTGCTACAATCGGCAGGAGGGTATGTATTGACCACGGTAACGGTATTGTTATCGGCGAAACAACTGAAATAGGTGACGATGTTATGATTTACCAGGGTGTTACACTCGGCGGAACTGGTAAAGATGTCGGCAAGCGCCATCCCACTATTGAAAGCGGAGTAATGATAGGCTCGGGTGCTAAGGTCCTCGGCCCAATTACCATTGGCAGAAATGCAAAAGTTGCCGCCGGTGCAGTTGTGGTTAAAGATGTTGAACCTAATTGTACTGTTGTAGGTGTTCCGGGTGAGGTTGTAAGAATTGACGGTGAAAGAGTTGATGACCTCGACCAAATCAACATTCCTGACCCACTTATGAATTTAATTAAAGAAAACCAAGCTGAGATTAACAGCCTAAAAGAAGAAGTAAAAGAATTAAAGGAGAAGTTAAAATGAGAATTTTTAACACAATGACTCGTCAAAAAGAAGAATTCGTACCAAATAACCCTGACGAAGTAAAAATTTATGCTTGCGGTCCTACTGTTTATAACTATATTCATATCGGTAATGCAAGGCCGCTTTGTGTTTTTGATGTATTAAGAAGATATTTAGAGTACAAGGGTTACAATGTAAAATTTGTGCAAAACTTTACTGATGTTGATGATAAAATTATCAAGCGTGCAAATGAAGAGGGTATAACTTTTGAGGAAGTTTCAAAAAAGTACATTGAAGAATTTTGGACTGATGCAAACGGTTTAAATTTCAAAAAAGCATCTGTTCACCCAAAAGCAACGGAAAATATTGATGAAATTATCAATATTATTAAAACGCTTGAAGAAAAAGGATATGCATACGCCGTTGACGGTGATGTATATTTCAGAACTCTTAAATTTAAAGAATACGGTAAACTCAGCCACCAGCCTATCGAAGATTTGCAATCAGGCGCAAGAATTGCAATTGGTGAAAAGAAAGAAAATCCTCTTGATTTTGCACTTTGGAAAGCTGCAAAAGAGGGTGAACCTTATTGGGATTCTCCTTGGGGCAAAGGCAGACCGGGCTGGCATATTGAATGTTCTGCAATGAATAAAAGATTTTTAGGCGACACCATTGACATTCACTGCGGCGGTCAAGACCTTATTTTCCCACACCACGAAAACGAAATAGCACAAAGCGAATGTGCTAACGGCTGCACATTTGCAAAATATTGGATGCATAACGGCTATATCAATGTTGATAATGTAAAAATGAGTAAATCTCTCGGTAACTTCAAAACAGTTCGTGAAATTGCAAATGTTTACGGATATGAAGTAATCCGATATTTCCTTATTTCATCACATTACCGTTCACCTATCAATTACAGCCTTGAAATCATTGAACAGTGTAAGAGTGCGCTTGAAAGGCTTTATACTTGCCGAGAGAGCCTTGATTTTGCCCTTAAAAACGCGAAAGACATTCCGGATGATGAAGAACTTATCAAAAAACTTAACAGCCACAGAGAACAGTTTATAACCGCAATGGATGATGACCTTAATACAGCAGACGGTGTTGCCGCTGTGTTTGAACTTGTTAAGGATATTAACACATCAATTCTTGATAAAGAAGTATCAAAAAATGTTTGCCAAACAGCCGCTACTGTTTTTGATGAATTATGTGATGTTCTCGGCATTCTTTACAATAGAAAAAACAACGATGTTGATTCAGACATTGAAGCACTTATTGAAGAACGCCAGCAGGCAAGAGCAAATAAGGATTGGGCAACAGCAGACAGAATTCGTGATGAACTCAAAGCAAAAGGTATTATTTTAAAAGATACTCCGCAGGGTGTTACTTGGACTAAAGAATAATATAAATAAAGAGCAGGAACTTTTGTTTTCCTGCTCTTTTTAAAACAATAGGAGTAATTATGGTAGATAAAAGAAAATTTAAGGATGTCGAAGTATCGCTTTTAGGCTTAGGGACTATGCGACTTCCGTGTGAAACCGAGCAAAAAAGAGAGTCAAACCCTAATATTGATTATGAAAAGGCACAAATGCTTGTTGATTTAGCTTATAAAAACGGCGTTAATTATTATGATACCGCATATATGTATCACTGCGGTAAAAGCGAAAAGTTCATAGGCCATGCGTTAAAAAAATATCCGCGAAATACATATTTCATTGCCGATAAACTTCCTATTTGGATGTGCGATACAAAAGAGGATATGCAGCGTATATTTGCAAATCAACTTGAAAGAACGGGTATGGAATATTTTGATTTCTATCTTCTTCATTCACTTGATAAAGAAAATTTTGAAAAATGTGAAAAATTAGGTGCATATGACTTTATTAAGCAAAAACAAAAAGAGGGAAAAATAAAATATATCGGTTTTTCATTTCACGGAACAGTTGATGATTTAAGGCATATAGTTTCGGCTCACGATTGGGATTTTGCACAAATTCAAATGAACTATCTTGATTGGGAAAACCAAAATGCCAAAGCACAATACCAAACACTTGAAGATGCAGGCGTTCCAACAATTGTAATGGAGCCTGTAAGGGGCGGTAAGCTAGCTTTAGTTAATAACGAGATAAAAGATATGTTCAAAAGCAAAAAGCCGAATATGAGCGTAGCATCCTGGGCTATGGGCTTTGTTGCAAGCCATAAAAATATAATTACAATTTTAAGCGGAATGAACAGTGAGCAACAAATGCTTGATAATCTGTCAACTTTAACCAATTTCAAAGCATTTGGTGATGATGAATATTCAATTTGCTTTAAAGCGGCATCAATACTTAATAAAAGTGAGGTTATAGGATGCACCGGCTGTGACTATTGCCAGCCTTGCCCTAAAGGCATAAGAATAAGTTCCTTTTTTTCACTTTACAACAGTGTTGTTTCAGGTGATGTTAACATTCAGCAGGGTAGAGAAGTATATGATTCATTTGCTGTTAATCCTACTGCTTGCGCCTGGTGCAATAAATGCAAAAATCATTGCCCGCAATCTATAAGCGTACCCGATGTATTAGAGGGCAAGGTGGTCAAACTTTTTATGCAGTAAATTGATTATCGTTAAATTCAAAACAACTTTATATTGTCAATATCGCAATATGTATTGATAACGTCTTAATACTATGCTATTATTTATATAATAAATATATTAGGGGAGTTTGTATGAAAAAAAGACTGAGCATTTTACTGTCACTTGTAATTGTTTTATCTATATGTGCACCGATTACAAGCGTTATGGCAGAAGAAGCAAGAAAGCAAAGTGTATTAAAAACAGGCAAAGAAATTGCCGCACTGTGCAATAAATATGACAATTACAATGAATTAGACAGTACAGATGAACAAACTATCAATACAAGACTGATAGTTAAGTCCGATGATAAAATTGAACAATATGATGCTATCGATAGTGTTTATGGCTTCGGCTATGTTTTTTGCAATATGCTGATGAAAATAATGCTGAAAAGGCACTTCATAATTATGAGAATTCAGGATATATTGTTTCTTATGACTCAGTGGCAAACTGCACAGATTCAGCTAACCATCAGGAATGGGGAGATAATTGGTCGTATGAAAGAGTTGATTCAGATTCTGCTCTTGATTATTATAAATTAAAAGCAAAGCCTACCATAAATATTGCTGTTGTTGATAGTGGTATCAATTATAATCACGAATTATTTAAAAACAGAATTACTCGTACAAAATTTAATTCCAGTGCCTCAGGTGAAGCAAATAATGAAATAGATGATTATGGACACGGAACAGAAGTTGCGGGCGTTATTGCAAATAGTACCCCAAGCAATGTTAAAATATCCTCATATAAAGTTATGGATAGCAAAGGTTATGGCAGTTCGTCTACTATTGTTGCAGCTTGCAGTTATATAGAGGAATTAAATAATAAACCTGATATTATTAACTTTTCGCTCGGCTTAAAAACCGGTGTTATTATTGAATCTGTAATAGATGAACTTGTTAATCAAGGAATAACTGTTGTTGCTGCTGCAGGAAATGATAATCGTGAAGTGTTTGAAGCACCCGGGAAGTGCGAAAGTGCTATAACAGTAGCAGCATTTGATTATTATAACAAACCTTGCTCTTTTACAAATTATGGTCAAGTAGTTGATATTTCTGCACCCGGTGAATATATCTACACAGCAGATATGTCAAAAAAAAATGCTTATACCTTTTCTCTTGGCACATCCCTTGCTACACCATTCGTATCTGCGGCCGCCGCTTATGTACTTATGGAAAACAGAAAATACACACCTCAGCAAGTTAAACAGGAACTCATTGACACGGCAATGCCATTTAAGAAAAGTAGCTGTTTCAATCTTTATGGTGCTGGTATGGTTAATTTTTCAAATATCATAAACGGCTCAAGATGTAAAGATGTAACAACAAATTATCAGAGTGGAGTTTATCGTGAAGATATAAGTGTTGAATTAAAATGTGCTAATACTCTTGTTGATATTTACTACACAACCGACGGCACTCTTCCGACAAAAGAAAGAGGTACAAAGTATACTGAGCCTATTGCAGTTACAGATTCAACAAGAATTATTGCAGCAGCTTTTGCAAGAGCAGGTACATCTATGCACAGTAAATTCACTTCACTTGATTACTATATTCTGAAAAATAATGAACCTGAATACATTGTTGACAGAAACGGTTCAATATTGATACAGATTTAGTTGTTCCTGATAGTATAAATGGAATTCAACCAACATCAATCAGCCAAAAGTGCTTTTGGAATCAAAATATCAACAGTATTAAATTACCTGATTCGGTAACAGATATTGAAAAATATGCTTTCTATGGCACTGAATTAAGTTCAATAGAAGGAAATAATGTTGAAAATATAAATGAGTGCAGTTTTTATGAATGCGAAAAGTTATCTAACATTAAATTTCCTGAATTAAGATATATTGAAAAGCAATCACTTTATGGCTGTAATACACTTTCAAATATTGATTTATCAAACGTAAAAGAAATAGGCAGTGAGGCTCTTTACGGCTGTAAATCATTACCAAAACAACCTGATTTTTCATCAGTAGATTGGGTTGCTGAAAAAGGATTAGCAGGAACATATTTCAGCACAATACATCTTCCTAATTGCACAAGAGCAGATGATAATACATTTGACGGCTGCACAGCTGAAGAAATTGTACTTAATAAAGCAAAATCAATTGGAAGCAATGCATTTAATAACTGTAAAAATCTTAAAGTGCTTTATGTTCCAAATGCGCAAGACTTAAGCGGACGCTTTAACGGTTGCAGTAATCTAAATATGATTTTTGCACCAAAGGCAACTTATATAACATTATCTATTCCAAATAACACAACAATCTATTGCAGTGATAAACTGACAGGAGTTGATTTCTTCGATGATTACAAGGACTATAAATATACCTTTATAAGTCCCGAGTACACACCGGGACTTAACGAAGCCGATAGGGATGGCTATACAGATAGATTCATTCGTGTTGAAAGTGATAAATTTGCTCAAAGCAAAGGCGGACAAATACGAACAAGAGATAATGGCTTGCGTTTTGGTTTTGAATTTGATGAAAATAACATAGCCTTTGATTTCAAAAAATACGCAGAAAGTATTGATTACGGCTTTGTTTATACCTTTGATTCATATGAAAACAAAAACGATTTTCAAAAAAATTATTATTTAAGAGCAAACAGAAACAATGTTTTTGTAAAATCTGCAAATAAAAGAAATGTTGAAGGAACTGTTTCAACATATAATGCAGTATTTACAGGAATAACAAAGGATCATTACAATAACGAAATCACTGCAAGAGCCTATGTTTGTATTGACGGAATGTACTTCTATTCACCTGTTATTACACGAAGCTACAGCAGTGCCTCAAGTGCTGATGATTACATTGGAATTGAAGAAGCTGATAATGATATAGTATTTGTTCATGAGCATTCGTTTGTAAAGTCTATAATCTCTCCTAAATGCGTAGAAAAGGGCTATACACTGTATAAATGTTCAAAATGCAATGAAAGCTATACTGAAAATTATATCGACGCATTAGGTCATAATTATAAATTTGTAAGTGCAGATAATTCCGAGCTTACTTATAAATGCTCCGAATGCGATTCTACTGTAACTAAAACGAAAAGAGAATTGCCAATATTTATTGATTATGTAAATACTAAAGTAGTGCGAGGTAATGACAATATGTATCTTGATTTGAATAATGACGGATATATAAATGCAAAGGACTATGCATTACTTAATAGAATTTCAAATTAAAAATAGGCATAACAAAACCCTCCTGTTTTTTAGGAGGGTTAGTTTTATTTTTCTATATGAAGTATTTTTTCGGCTTTTTCAACTTCCTCTTTAGTAGGAGTTTTATAATCTTTTAAAGGGTAGTCGATTCCAAGATTTTCCCATTTAAAAAGACCTAATGTGTGATAGGGAAGAATTTCAACTTTTTTAACTGTTTTGAGTGATGAAATAAAGTCGTACAAATTATTAAGTTCTTTATCATCATTAGTTAAATTAGGTACAAGAACACGCCTTATCCACATATCTTTGCCAATATCCGATAGGTACTTAGCCATATCAAGTATATTTTCATTAGTTCTGCCTGTAAGCTCTTTATGCTTTTCAGTATCAGTTTGCTTTAAATCAAGCATAACAAGGTCAGTATACTTCATAAGCTCATTGAATTTGGAGAAGAAAGGCTCTTCTCTTGTAAAAGCAGAGCCGGAGGAGTCAAGCGTGGTGTGAACACCTTTTTCTTTTGCATACTTGAAAAATTCAGTTACAAAATCAATTTGAAGGAGAGGTTCACCGCCGCTTACTGTAATACCGCCGTTTGGCTTTCCGTTTTTTCTCCAATAATTCTTATATTTATATGCCTTGTTGAATGCATCCTTTGCCGAAACGGTAAACTTCGCATCATCAAAGCTCCAGGTTTCAGGGTTGTGGCAATATTTGCAACGCATATTACAGCCTTGCAAAAAAAGTACATATCTGACACCCGGTCCGTCAACAAGACCAAAAGTTTCAATGCTGTGAATTTTACCGTCCAATTTCAACAAATCCTTTATAAGTTAATAATTACATTCTGTCGTGGCAGGTTCTTGAAATAACGTCCATCTGCTGCTCTTTAGTAAGGTCGATGAACTTAACTGCATAACCTGATACACGAATTGTGAAGTTTTGATATTCTTCTTTTTCAGGATGTTCCATAGCATCGATAAGCTTTTCAGTACCGAATACGTTTACGTTAAGGTGATGAGCACCCTGGTCAAAGTAACCGTCCATAACCTGAACAAGATTGTTCTTCTTCTCTTCTTCTGAATGACCGAGAGCACCCGGGTTAATAGTCTGTGTATTTGAAATACCGTCAAGAGCCCATTCGTATGGAAGCTTTGCTACTGAGTTAAGAGAAGCAAGAAGACCGCTCTGTTCTGCACCATATGATGGGTTAGCACCTGGTGAAAGAGGAGCGCCTGCCTTACGGCCGTCCGGCATTGTACCTGTTGCCTTACCATAAACAACATTTGATGTGATAGTAAGGATAGAAGTTGTAGGCTCTGAATTACGATATGTGTGATGCTTCTTAATCTTGTCAAGGAAAGTCTTAAGAAGCCATACTGCGATTTCGTCAGCTCTGTCATCATCATTACCATAACGAGGGAAGTCGCCTTCTGTTTCGTAATCAACAACAACACCGTCTTCGTTTCTGATTGTCTTAACTTTAGCGTACTTAATAGCACTGAGTGAATCAACAACGTGTGAGAAACCTGCAATACCTGTTGCAAATGTTCTTCTTACATCTGTATCAATAAGTGCCATTTCAGCAGCTTCATAATAGTATTTATCATGCATAAACTGAATGAGGTTAAGAACATTAACATAAAGACCTGCAAGCCAATCCATCATTCTGTCATATGCTTCGATTACTTCGTCATAATCGAGGTATTCTGATGTAATAGGTCTGTACTTAGGACCAACCTGCTCAAATGTCTTAGCGTCAACACCACCGTTGATAGCGTAAAGAAGGCACTTAGCAAGGTTAGCTCTTGCACCGAAGAACTGCATTTCTTTACCTGTCTGTGTAGCTGATACGCAGCAGCAAATTGAGTAGTCATCGCCCCATACCGGCTTCATAACATCATCGTTTTCATACTGAATTGAACTTGTTCTGATAGAAATATCAGCAGCATACTTCTTAAATGTGTCAGGAAGTGCTGATGAATAAAGAACTGTAAGGTTAGGTTCAGGTGAAGGGCCCATATTTTCAAGAGTATGAAGGAATCTAAAGTCATTCTTTGTAACCATTGAACGACCGTCAACACCGATACCTGCAACTTCAAGAGTAGCCCAAACAGGGTCACCAGAGAAGAGCTGATTGTATGATGGGATTCTTGCAAACTTAACCATTCTGAATTTCATTACAAGATGATCTATAAGTTCCTGAGCTTCAGCTTCGGTAATTTTACCGGCTTCAAGGTCTCTTTGAATATAAATATCAAGGAAAGTTGAAATTCTGCCGACACTCATTGCAGCACCGTTTTGAGTTTTGATAGCAGCAAGGTAACCGAAGTATAACCACTGGATAGCTTCCTTAGCGGTGGTAGCGGGACCGGAAATATCGTAACCGTAGATCTTAGCCATTTCCTTCATTCCCTGCAGAGCCTTGATCTGATCAGCGATCTCTTCTCTCAGACGAATGATTTCCTCGGTCATAACGCCGGTACCGCAGTTCTTCTTATCCTTCTTCTTCTGCTCGATCAGGAAATCGATACCGTACAGAGCAACTCTTCTGTAGTCGCCTACGATACGTCCACGGCCATAGGTATCGGGAAGACCGGTAACGATATGGGTATGACGAGCAACCTTCATCTCATCGGTATAAGCATCAAATACTGCCTGGTTGTGAGTCTTGTGGTACTCGTTGAAGATTTTGTCATATTTAGCGTTTACTTCGTAGCCATAGGTGCTTGCAGCCTGCTGAGCCATCTTGATACCACCATAAGGCATGAATGCTCTCTTTAAAGGCTTGTCTGTCTGCAGACCAACGATCTGCTCCAGATCCTTCATAGATTCATCAATATAGCCAGGGCCATAAGCGGTCAGACTGGATACGACCTCTGTTTCGCATTCCAGAACGCCGTTATGCTCACGCTCTTCCTTCTGTAACTCCTGAAGTCTGCCCCAAAGCTTATTAGTTGCTTCGGTAGGTCCCTCCAGGAAGCTCTCATCTCCATCATACGGAGTGTAGTTGGTCTGGATAAAGTTACGTACATTGACGTCTACATCCCAGTGGCCATCTTTTTTAAAACCTCTCCATGCTTCTGCCATGAAAATTTACCTCCTTCTGGTAAAAACAATTAATATTATCAACTGAGAGTACCAGTTGCGCTGGCATCCCAAGCTGTTTCTTTACGATAAAAGTGTACTACCTGACAAGGGTAAGTGTCAACCTTTTTAGGAATTGTTCCGAGTTTTGTACATCAGCTCTGACATGAAAAAGAGGTTGAC
>OHLB01000309.1_pt1 | contig 30686 bp, 21 predicted proteins | sample 1569021 | NCBI WGS metagenome assembly OHLB01 (sample SAMEA3879592, study PRJEB24766) | human gut metagenome | biome: human-associated habitat; feature: feces | place: USA | collected 1985/1987 | reverse complement strand
GAAGGTACTGCACTGCAATGCCGACAGCGCTGCCATGGAAACGGGCAAGGGCACGCTGCACCTGACCGGGGCGCAGCTGAACATGGCGGCGCTGGATCTGGAGACCGGGGAGGCGAAGTTCACCGGCCGCATCGACACGCTGGAATATACGGCCAGCGCACCGGCGGGCGGTTTCCTGCGCCGCCTGCTGCGATGATCCCGGTACTGCCGCCTGCAGCCCTTGGGCAGGAGATCGCTGCCTGCACGGTGCTGGGAGCCAGTATCGGCGCACTGCGGGCTGTATTCCCGGCCAGAGGGCGTGCAGCTTTTGTGCCGGATCTGGTGTGGATGGGTGCTGTGCTGGCTGCTGTGCAGAGCTACGCAGCAGGGCAGAGCAGTGCCGGTGTTCTGCGCTGGTACATGGCTGCGGCAGCCTTTGCCGGTGCCGGTGCAGCAGCCTTTGTGCTGGGTGCACCGCTGCGTGCAGCGGGAGGCGTTTTACAGCGCCGGGTGCTCCGGCCGGCAGAGCGGCGGCGCGCCCGGCGGAGAAAGGCGCGCAAACTACGCCGCAGCGCAAAAAGAACTGCAAAAAAGCGCAAAAAGAACTTGCCAAACCAGCGCCGCATGATGTATAATTCATATGTGTTAAAGTAAGAGTCAAATGCAACGGGGGCAGAAGAGATCATGGCAGCACCGGACCGCAGAAAACGCAAGAAGAAAGTGGTCGTTAAAACGCTTGTACGGGTGTTTTTTGTCCTGCTGCTGCTGAGTATGCTGGCAGCATACATTTCCAATCAGGTCACCATCAGCTCCAAACGTGCGGAGCTGGACACGCTGAACGAGCAGATCGCCCAGCAAAAGACTGAAAACGAGGAGATGCAGCGCATTCTCAGCGGCGATGCAGACCAGATCACCGAGTGGGTCGCGCGGGATTCTTACAATTACGCTGCACCCAACGAGCGCATCTTTGTGGATGTGACCGGCAGCTGAATTGCTGCCCATTCTATGGAAAACAAGGAGTATTGAGTTTTGGCAATTGAGGTAGGGAACGTATTCGAGGGCCGCGTCACCGGTGTAAAGCCGTTTGGCGCTTTTGTCGCACTGCCGGAGGGCCGTGTAGGCATGGTCCATATTTCCGAGGTGTCCAACGAGTTCGTGCAGGACATTGCAGCTGTTCTGCACGATGGTGATATCGTCAAGGTGCAGGTGATCAACATTGCACCGGATGGCAAGATCGCGCTGTCCATCAAGCGCCTGCTGCCGCCGCCTCCGCGCCCGGCGCGTGAGGGCAGAGGCCCTGCAGGCGGTCCGCGCTCTGGTGGTCCCCGTCCGGGCGGCCCCCGCGAGGGTGGTCATTTTGGTGCAGGCCGCGGCGGCGCTGGCCGCCCCCCGCGTGAGGGCGGCAGAGGCCCTGCCCGCGACAGCGCACCCCGTGTATGGCAGCCCAAGGCTCCCGTCCGTTCCGATAACATGAGTTTTGAGGACATGATGAGCCGCTTCAAGAGCCAGAGCGAAGAGAAGATGGCCGATCTTGATCACGAGACCAATAACCGCCGCGGCGGTGGTTATGCGCCTCGCGGCCGCGGTGGCCGCCGCTGAGCGGAAAGGCCTGCGCTTTTCAAGCCTGATCAAAATAACGGAAACAGACCTGTCTCATTTGATCGGGCAGGTCTGTTTTTTCCGTAATAAAAGAAAGGAAACACAATGCCTGCAAAATTTGAACTGATCGCGCCCTGCTTTTTTGGGTGTGAATCCACTGCAAAATTTGAGCTGACCCGCATCGGCGCAGAGAATATCCGCGTGGACGATGGCCGTCTGAGCTTTGCCGGCGGCGCAGAGATGATCGCTGCTGCAAACCTCAATCTGCGCACGGTGGAGCGCGTGATGATGCTGCTGGCCCGCTACAGAGCCGCCACCTTTGATGACCTGTTCGACGGCGTGTACGATATCCCGTGGGAGGAGCTGCTGCCCGCAGACGCAGCCTTTCCAGTCACCGGCTCTTCGCTGAACAGCCAGCTGTCCAGTGTGCCTGCCTGCCAGAGCATCATCAAAAAAGCTGTGGTCAAGCGCCTGATGGCAAAGCACCACACCTCTGTGCTGCCGGAGACCGGCGCGGAGTACAAGATCCGCTTCATGCTGCGCAAGGATCAGTGTGAGATCATGCTGGACACCACCGGCGACGGCCTGCACAAGCGCGGCTACCGCCGCAACGCCATGGAGGCACCCATCCGCGAGACTTTGGCGGCTACCATTGCAGACCTTGGCCGTGTGCGCCGTGACAGTCTGGTGGAGGACCCCTTCTGCGGCAGCGGCACGCTGCTGATCGAAGCTGCTCAGAAAGCCATGAACATTGCCCCCGGTCTGAAGCGCCGCTTTGCCGCCGAGCGCTATGGCTTTGTGCCGGCAGCCATCTGGGCCGAGCAGCGTCAGAAGGCACTGGCCGAGGCCAAGCTGGATGTGGGCTTTGAAGCCTTTGGCTATGATATCGACCCTGCCGCTGTGGCTCTGGCCAACGCCAATGCAAAGCTGGCCGGTGTGGAAAAGCGCTGCCACTTTGAAGTGGCTGATGTGGCCGACTTTGCCGCAAAGCAGGAGGCCATCGTGCTGACGAATCCCCCGTATGGCGAGCGCATGAGCACCATTGAAGGTGCTGCAAAGCTGGCCCGCACGCTGGGCCGGCAGATGGAAGCACACCCCTGTGCAGGCGTGTATGCGATCACTGCCGATATGGATTTTGAGACCCACTACGGCAAGCGTGCCAACAAGCGCCGCAAAATGTACAACGGCATGATCCCCTGCCAGCTGTATATGTACTACAGCGCGCCCAAGTTTGAGCACACTGCAAAGCCGATGCCGAAGTCCGGCTTTGACGGCAAGCGCACTGCACCGAACCGCTTTAACAAGAAGTAATTGAAAAATGTTACCTGCCGCACCGGAGCTGTCCAGTGCGGCTTTTTACATTGCAGCCGGTAATTACCGGAAAAAACAAAGCGGGACCTGAATTGGCAGGAGATGGAAATGGACGCAAACACAGGAAGTTTTACGCTGTGTTCCGCGCCACGTGCGGCAAAGATGAGACAAATTCATGCTCTTTTTACAAAGGATGGTTGAACCTGGGCTGAAAATGGATTATACTTACCTTATTATTCTGCGGTTCTTCCGAGGAGGAAAAGGTGCGTATGAAGGGTAGGATGCGGCCATATCTGCCGGAGCTCACCATCCGGGATTACAATATCTACCTGCGCTATCTGCGCGGGGTGCGACGTCAGCTGTACGAGGCGTACGGATTATATTCCTGCCATCTGCTGCGGAGCAACGGCGTGCTGTTTGCCATCCTTTCGGACAGTCTGGCCGGGCGGCAGGCCACTTGCCAGCGCAAGCGGGTCCCGGGCACACTGGCCTGGCGCAGGCTCATGTGCCAGACCCAGGGCATCCGGCTGGCCGCACAGGTGGAGGTGCTGCTGGGCTGGCACAACCTGCAGGACCGCAAATACAGCGAGCTGCGGCCGCTCAAGCGCCTGCGCCGTGCGGTGGACCGTCTGCTGCTGCGCCGCGCCTATGAGCGTGCCGTGCAGGAGAACCCGGCGCTGGAACGGCTGTTCGTGCAGGAGCGGGATCAGGCCGTGGTGCAGATGAACCTGAGCGCCAAGAACTACTCTCTTGCCGCTGAACCCATGAGCAACATTTACGGTGCACTGTATTCCACCCTTGCCACCGACGACCCCAGCCAGCGCAAGAGCATGCGCTACATCGGCAGCAGCATCGGCCGCATTTTTTACCTGCTGGATAAGGCTGAGCGCTTTGAGATGGACAAGAGCAGCGGCCGCTACAACGTGTTCGTAGTCAACGACCTGCGGGGACAGGCTGCGGCGGTGGAGAATGCCCGCCGTCAGGCATTGGCTGCCGCCAACGATCTGATCCGCGTGTACAGTATGCTGGACATCAAATTGAACCGCGGCCTGCTGGATAACATCATGCTGCTTGGCCTGCACCATGCGGTGGAACCGCTGGAAGCCGGTGCTGAGCACGAAAACTGGGAGATCCCATGAAGCAAAACCATCAAAAAAGCTGGGCCATGGCTTACTGCGGCATTGTGGCGGCGCTGTGCGTCGCACTGATGCTGCTGGGAGCTGTGATCCCCATTGCCATGTTCATTGCGCCTGCAGTGGCGGGCTTTCTTGTTGCCACGGTGTGCGTGGAGTGCGGGATGCAGCTGGCTTTGACGGCCTATGCGGCAGTCAGCCTGCTGGCACTGCTGTTCGTGCCGGATAAGGAAGTAGCGCTGATCTTTGTGTTTTTGCTGGGGTATTACCCGCTGGCAAAGCCGAAGTTTGAGCGCATCCGCCCTGCGGTTCTGCGCATTGTCTGCAAGCTGCTGCTGTGCAACGGCACAGTGCTGGCCATGTACGGGCTGGTATTTCTGCTGGTGCCGGCAGGCAGCATTTCGCAGGAGCTGCGCACCACCGCGCTGGCTGTCTCGCTGGCAACGCTGGTCATGGGTAATGTTGCCTTTGTGCTGTACGACCGGGCATTGCATAACATGCTCATGATGTACCGGCTGGTCTGGCGGCCGAAACTTCATAAAACTTTGGGCTGGCGCTGAGCCAGCCTTTGTGCTATAATGGGGCATCAGAAAGGGGAGAGCGCAGCACACAGGTAACGCAAAGCGCCGGGCCACGCGGGTGACAGCCGCGAGGGTGACGAGGAGAGGAATCATCGAAAGATTCGGCGGATGTTTCTCCGGCTGAGGGCTAGACCAGCCGCAGAGAAGGGCAAAAAACGGCAGCAATACCGCAACAGATCCCTTCAAAGAAAGCCATACAAGAACATAAACTGTACTAGGAAGCTGACTGGATATCACTGCGCCTTTTTGCGCGGGAACGGTCGGTATGGAGGTGTTTTGTATGTGCGGCATTGTTGGTTATGTCGGTAAGCGCAGTGCGCAGGACGTGCTGCTGGATGGTCTGGAAAAGCTGGAGTATCGCGGGTACGACTCCGCCGGTGTGGCGCTTGCGCTGGACGGCGGCATCCGCGTGGTAAAAAGCAAAGGACGGCTCACCGCCCTGCGGGAAAAGCTGGCGGCGCAGCAGCTGGCACAAAGCTTCTGCGGCATCGGCCACACCCGCTGGGCCACCCATGGCGAGCCCAGCGATGTGAACAGCCACCCGCATTCGACCCCGCGTGTGAGCATTGTGCACAATGGCATCATTGAAAATTACGGCCTGCTCAAGGAGCGCTTGGCCGCAAAAGGCTATACCTTCCAGAGTGAGACGGACACCGAAGTGCTGGTAAAGTTGATCGACAGCTGCTATACCGGTGACCCGCTGCGTGCATTGCAGCAGGCGCTTGCCAAGGTGCGCGGCAGCTATGCGCTGGCCGTGCTGTTCCGGGATTACCCGGACACCATTTTTGCAGTCAAGCGGGAAAGCCCGCTGATCGTCGGCTGGGGCGAGGGCGAAAACTTTGTGGCTTCGGATATTCCGGCACTGCTCAAGTATACCCGGAAATACAGCGTGCTGGAAGAAGGGGATATGGCCGTCTGCACCACAGAGGGCATCCGCTTTTACAACGAATTTGGTGAGCCAGTGGAGCGCCAGCAGCTGACGGCGGACTGGGATATGGAAGCTGCCGAAAAGGGCGGCTATCCCCACTTTATGCTCAAGGAGATCAACGAGCAGCCTGCGGCCATTATGGCCACGGTCAGCCCCCGTGTAGAGGACGGACTGCCGGTGCTGCGCATCCCGGAGCTGACCGATGAAGTGCTGCGCGGTATTGGCCGGGTGCATCTGGTGGGCTGCGGTACGGCTATGCATGCCGGTATGGTGGGCAAATCTGCCATCGAAACGTTGGCCCGTGTGCCCGCCGAGGTGGACATTGCCAGCGAGTTCCGTTACCGGGACCCCATTCTGGAAAAGAACGATCTGGTCATCATCATCAGCCAGTCCGGCGAGACCAGCGACACGTTGGCAGCGCTCAAGCTGGCCAAGAGCCGCGGCGTGCCGGTGCTGGCCATCGTGAATGTGGTGGGCAGCTCCATTGCACGTGCCGCAGATTATGTAATGTACACCTACGCCGGGCCGGAGATCGCGGTAGCATCCACCAAGGCGTATATGGTGCAGATGTGCGTGTTGTATCTGTTTGCACTGCGGCTGGCCTATGCGCGCGGACGGCTGAGCGAGGCAGAGACCCGCCGCTATACGGCCCAGCTGCTGCGCGCACCGGAGGTCATCAAGCCGCGCCTTGCAGATTGTGAGCAGATCAAGTACCTTGCCAGCCGCTATGTGAACACCCAGAGCTGCTTCTTCATTGGGCGAGGGTTCGACTATGCGCTCTCGCTGGAGGGCAGCCTGAAACTCAAGGAGATCAGCTATGTGCACTCGGATGCCTATGCAGCCGGTGAACTGAAACATGGTACCATCAGCCTGATCACCGATGGCGTGCCGGTGATCGCACTGGCCACCCAGAAACAGGTGTACGAAAAGACCATTTCCAATGCCAAGGAGACCCGCAGCCGCGGAGCAAGGGTGCTGCTGTTTACCACAAAGGATGCTGTGGTGCCGGAAGGCGTGGCAGATGCCGTGATCCGGCTGGATGAGTATGAGGATATCCTGATGCCGCTGCAGCTCATTGTGCCGTTACAGCTGTTTGCCTATTATATGGCTGTTTTGCGCGGCTGTGACGTGGATAAGCCGCGCAATCTGGCCAAGAGCGTGACCGTGGAGTGACGGCATAAAACGCAGCCAGAAAGCCCTGCACGAAACAGAAATAAAAAAACAGGACCTGCGCTGAATCACTGAAGTGCATTCTGTCAAGTAGAAAAAAATAATATAAGGTTTTTGTTCGCCGTTTCCACAAGGAGACGGCGAATTTTTTGTGCAAAATCGGTATCAGGCAGCTCGGTTCATAGCACCGACATGAGCCTGCATCGACATCTGGATGAACAGACGGTGCTGGTAACGGCGGTTGTTGCAGCAGTCAACAGTGAATAGTGATTGTTCTTTCTTGACATGAAAATACCCCCAGAGTACTCAGAGTTTTTGTCTCTGTCTACTCTAGGGGTAGCGTATCACATGGAATGCCAGGGCATTGTGATTTATAGATTATTTGTTTCGGCAGGAGATGTTTCCGATGCAGACGTTTCTACCGGAACATCGTCCTCCGTGTCACCGAAGTTGTCGTGGTAAGTCTGCAGCAGGTCGATCTCCTTGTTGCGCTTCAGGCCGTAGATGACCAGCTTTTTGATCACATCATAGATGACTGCAAACAGCGGCACACCTACGATCATGCCCACAAAACCCCACAGACCGCCGAACAGCAGGATGGCGAACAGTACCCAGAAACTGGAAAGACCGGTGGTGTTGCCCAGGATCTTGGGGCCGATCACGTTTCCGTCCAGCTGCTGCAGCACCAGAACGAACAGGACGAACCATAGCGCCTTGATGGGGTTCTGAATGAGGATCAGCAGGGTGGCGGGCACGGCACCGATGAACGGGCCGAAGAAGGGGATCACATTGGTCACGCCGATGATCACGGAAACCAGAAGGGCACTGGGGAACTTGAAGATCAGGCAGCCGATATAGCACAGCACGCCGATGATGGCGGAATCCATGATCTTGCCGTTGATGAAGCCGCCGAACATCTTATCGGCGTACTTCACTTCTTCCTTGATCAGCTCTGCCCAGCGGGGCTTGAAGATGCTGTAGAGCACCAGCTTGGCCTGCTGCACAAAGCGCTTGCGGCTGGCCAGCATATACACGGCCACGATGATGCCGATGATCAGGTTCTTGGCCATGGTCACTACGTTCAGCACACCCACTGCGGCACCGCTGACGATGTTCTGCATGGAGGGCAGGAGCCGGGTCTTGATCAGATCGTCGATATTGGTGCTGATGGTGGCATAAGCAGAGTTGAGCATGTCCATGATCTGCTGGTTGTTCTCAATGAACTCCACATGATTCGCCCACTGCACGAACTTTGCGAGGTTGCGCTGCGCAGTGTAGTACAGGGTGGTCACGCTGGTAATGAGCTGCGGAATGATCATCATGCACAAAGCGTAGATGAGGAGCAGGCCGAACAGGATGGTCAGCGTAACGGACAGCACATTGACCAGACCATGCATCTTTTCCGGGATGAACCGGCGCAGAAAGCTCTCGATGGTGTTGCACACAGGTTTGAGCAGGTAGGCGATGACGGCACCGTAGATGAATGGCATCAGAATGCCGGTCAGCGTGGAGATGGCATCGCCAAAACCATCGAAGCGGTAGATCAGGAAAAAGAAGATGATGCTCAGGGAGATCGCTCCAAATCCTGCCAACATCCCGTAGAGATAGGGCTTGACGTGCGGCTTTTTGTCCATCATGATAGACTCCATTTCAGCCGCGGACAGCAGGAATCCCCGCGGCACTTATCAGATTTTGTTGCTCCTGCGCCAGATGTGCATTTTTTCGGCTTCCTTGATCAGGTCTTCACGGAAGTCGGGATGTGCTACGCTGATCAGAGCTTCAGCCTTTTCCCAGGTGGTCAGGCCCTTCAGGTTCACGCAGCCGTACTCGGTGCACAGGTAGTGGATGTTGGCACGGGTATCGGTGACGATGCTGCCGTTTTCCAGAGTGGGACGGATGCGGCTCTCCAGCTGGCCGGTCTTCTTATTAAAGAAGGTAGAGGACAGGCAGATAAAGCTCTTGCCGCCCTTGGAAAGGTATGCGCCCAGAACGAAGTCCAGCTGACCGCCGGCACCGGAGATGTGCTTGAGGCCTGCAGTCTCGGCGTTCACCTGACCGAACAGGTCGATGTCCACAGCGTTGTTGATGGAAATAAAGTTATCCAGTGCGGAGATGCTACGGATATCGTTGGTGTAGTCCACGGGTGCAGACATGCACTCCGGGTTATCGTTCAGGTAATCGTACATTTTCTGGGTGCCGGCACCGAAGGCGTAGACCTGACGGCCCTTGTCCAGCTGCTTGCATGCACCGGTGATCTTGCCGGCCTTGGCGATATCCACAAAGGCATCCACATACATTTCGGTGTGCACGCCCAGATCCTTCAAATCGCTCTGTGCGATCAGGCTGCCGATGGCATTGGGCATACCGCCGATGCCCAGCTGCAGGCAGGCACCGTTGGGGATCTGCGGAACGATCAGGTTGGCAACCTTCAGATCCACTTCGGTAGCAGCACCGGGAGCGGCCATCTGGCCGATGGGCGGGTTCTCGCCTTCCACGATGCCGGTGACCTGAGAAATGTGGATGCAGTTCTCCATGCCGCCAAGGCAGCGGGGCATGTTCTTGTTGACCTCAACGATGATCTTCTTGGCTTTTTCGCACACAGCACCCAGATGAGATGCACTGGGGCCGAAGTTGAAGTAGCCATGCTCGTCCATGGGGGTCACCTGGAACACCGCCACATCCAGCGGATCCGGGCTTTCGCGGTAGTAGCGGGGCAGCTCGGAATAACGGATGGGGGAGTAGAAGGAGAAGCCCTGTGCAATGGCCTTGCGCTCAATGCCGCCCATATGCCAGCTGTTCCATGTCATGTGTGCAGCGGGATCGTCGATCTGGAAGATCGCGGGCACCCACATCAGGATGCCGCCGCGGAAGTTGACATCCTCCAGCTCAGGCAGACGCTTTGCAATCTCGGCATCCACCGCCACAGGGGTGTTCACAGCCCAGCCGTAATCCACCCAGTCACCGCTTTTGACCAGTGCGGCAGCCTGAGCGGCGGTCATTTTCTTCTGAGCATACAGTTCCGTAAAATCCATTATAAACCATCCTCTCCTATAATAACATAAAGGAATTGTAAATTTATCATTTACTCTTCCTGCACGGACAAATCTTTGCAGGATGTTTACCACCTGTTGGCAATTTGAACACAGCTCTGACACAGGCGGATGATATCCTGATAACCAGCAGAAGGCAGCTGTCGGACAGGGCAGCAGATCTGCACAACTTAGTTATAACATTAACAATGTGTAGAATCAATAGTTTATCGAGAAAATTTTGACCGACTGGCAATATGGACAAAATTCGCGGAGTTTTTGGACGATTGTTTGGTGCTGAAAAACCAAAATCTTTGCAAAAGGACTTGATAAAATTTTGACGATATGGTTTACTTATAGCGTAGCAGGCAGCTGCGATGCAGCATGACATTGATTGTTTAAATTTTAACGATAAAACGTACAGCTTGCACAAAAATCTTGCACCCAAGACTGGAAAGTGCTATCATGGCAGAACCAAAACGCGCTTTTCACAGCGCTCAAGGAGGACACCAGACGATGGCAACAGCAGTTTATCCCGGTTCGTTCGATCCGGTCACAAAAGGGCATCTCGATATCATCAAGCGCGCAGCAAAGATCAACGATCATCTGATCGTGGCGGTGCTCATCAACAGCGCAAAGAATCCGCTCTTCACCGTGGAGGAGCGCGTGGAGCTTCTAAAGGAATGCTGCAAGGGCATCCAGAATGTTTCGGTGGAGAGCTTCGACGGCCTGACCGTGGAGTTCGCCAAGAAACGGCACGCTTCGGTGATGGTGCGGGGCCTGCGGGCGGTGACGGATTTTGAAAACGAGATCCAGCTTGCGCAGACCAATCACGCACTGATGCCCGGCATCGAGACCATGTTTCTGGCAACGAGCATCAAGTGGAGCTACCTTTCTTCCACCATTGTAAAAGAGGCAGCTTACTACGGCAGCGACATCGGTAAGTTCGTCACACCCAATGTGGAAAAGGCGGTCAACGAAAAGTATGCGCTGATCCGGCAGAAAAAAGACCCCGAGACCTAATTTGTAAAAGCGCTTACGGGCGTTTTGATAAAAATGGCTTACGAAAAGTAACACATACACAATTCAGGAGGCTATTCACATGAAAAAGATCGTTATCGCATCTGCATGCCGTACCGCTATTGGCAAGTTCGGCGGCACTCTGGCAAACGTTCCCGCAGTTGAGCTGGGCTCCATCGTCATCAAGGAGGCCCTGAACCGTGCAAACGTGAAACCCGAGCAGGTCGATCATGTTTACATGGGCTGCGTCATCCAGGCTGGTCTGGGCCAGAACGTCGCTCGTCAGGCTTCCCTGAAGGCTGGCCTGCCCATCGAGACCCCGGCTGTCACCGTCAACGTGGTGTGCGGCTCCGGTCTGAACTGCGTCAACATGGCTGCTCAGATGATCGAGGCTGGCGATGCTGACATCGTGGTCGCAGGCGGCATGGAGAACATGGACATGGCTCCCTTCGCACTGCAGAAGGCTCGTTACGGCTACCGCATGGGCGCACCCATGGGCAAGAGCGAGATCGTGGATACCATGGTCAACGATGCTCTGTGGGATGCCTGCGGCTTCAACAAGCACATGGGCATGACCGCTGAGAATGTCTGCACCAACGAGACTTATCAGAAGAAGTACGGCTACAGCCCCATCACCCGTGAGATGCTGGACGAGTTCTCATACAACAGCCAGCTGAAGGCTGACAAGGCCATCAAGGACGGCGCTTTCAAGGACGAGATCGTTCCCGTTGTGATCAAGGGCAAGAAGGGCGACACCGTGTTCGATACTGATGAAGGCCCCCGTCTGAGCGCTCCCGAGGTGCTGGCAAAGCTGAAGCCCGCTTTCACCAAGGACGGCATCGTGACCGCCGGCAACTCTTCCGCCATCAACGACGGCGCTGCTGCTCTGGTCATCATGAGCGAGGAGAAGGCTAAGGAGCTGGGCGTGAAGCCTCTGGCTACCTGGGTCGCAGGTGCTCTGGCAGGCGTTGAGCCGGAAGTCATGGGTCTGGGCCCCATCGCTGCTACCAAGAAGGTCATGGCTAAGACCGGCATGAGCGTTGCTGACATGGATCTGATCGAGGCCAACGAGGCATTTGCTGCTCAGTCTGTGGCTGTCAGCCAGGCTCTGAACTTCGATATGAGCAAGGTGAACGTCAACGGCGGCGCAATTGCTCTGGGCCACCCGGTCGGCGCTTCCGGCGCTCGTATCCTGGTCACCCTGCTGTATGCTATGAAGCATCGCGGTGCACACAAGGGCCTGGCTACCCTGTGCATCGGCGGCGGCATGGGCTGCGCTACCATCGTTGAGATGGACTAAGTTCCACCTCTTGGAATCCTGACTGAATGACAGACCCGGACGGGGAAGGGAACCGGAGAGCCTTTCCTCCGTCCGGGGGCTGTTTGTGATAATTGATAAGATTTGAATAGGAGGTTTTCACAATGGCATTTGTAAAAACCGAGGTGCAGGGTGCAGTTGAGATCATTACCATCGACCGCCCCAAGGCACTGAATGCCCTGAATCCCGAAGTTCTGGCAGACCTGAAGGCAGCTTTTGAGGCTGTGGATCAGGAGACTGTCCGCTGCATCGTTCTGACCGGCGAAGGCGACAAGAGCTTCGTGGCAGGTGCAGATATCGGTTCCATGAGCACCATGACCAAGGCAGAGGGCGAGGCCTTCGGCAAGCTGGGCAATGATGTGTTCCTGATGATCGAGAGCTTCCCCATCCCCGTCATTGCAGCCGTCAACGGCTTTGCACTGGGCGGCGGCAACGAGCTGGCTATGAGCTGCGACATCCGCATCTGCTCTGACAACGCTGTGTTCGGCCAGCCGGAAGTGGGTCTGGGCATCACCCCGGGCTTCGGCGGCACCCAGCGTCTGGCACGTCTGGTCGGCATGGGTATGGCAAAGCAGCTGGTCTACTCTGCACTGAACATCAAGGCGGACGAGGCTCTGCGCATTGGTCTGGTGAACGCTGTGTATCCTCAGGCTGAACTGATGGAGAACGTGCTGAAGCTGGCCGGCAAGATCGCAAAGAATGCACCCATCGCTGTACGCAACTGCAAGAAGGCAATCAACGGCGGCATCAGCCTGCCCATCGAGAAGGCTGTTGAGGTCGAGGAAAAGCTGTTCGGCAGCTGCTTCGAGACCCACGACCAGAAGGAAGGCATGGCCTGCTTCCTGAGCCGTGAGAAGCCGAAGCCCAAGGCAGTGTTCACCAACAACTAATCCATTACTACATAATTTTTGATATTAAAGGAGAGGTTTCCTATGAAGATCGGTGTTATCGGCGCTGGCACCATGGGCCAGGGCATCGCAAAGGCATTTGCACAGGTTGAGGGCAACACCGTTGCTCTGTGCGACATCAAGCAGGAGTGGGCCGAGAATGGTCTGGCAAAGATCAAGAAGGGCTACGAGAAGCTGGTTGCCAAGGGAAAGATGACGCAGGAAAAGGCAGACGCTATCGTTGCTGCCATCACCCCGGGCCTGAAGGAAGACCTGTGCGCTGACTGCGATCTGGTCGTTGAGGCTGCTTTTGAGGATATGAAGGTCAAGCAGACCACCTTCGGCGAGCTGGATAAGATCTGCAAGCCCGAGTGCATCTTCGCTTCCAACACTTCTTCTCTGTCCATCACCGAGATCGGCAAGGGCGTTAGCCGTCCGCTGGTCGGCATGCACTTCTTTAACCCCGCAGACCGCATGAAGCTGATCGAGGTCATCGCAGGCTGCAACACTCCCGCTGAGACCGTTGAGAAGATCAAGGAGATCTCTGTTGCCATCGGCAAGCAGCCGGTTCAGGTCAATGAGGCTGCAGGCTTCGTCGTCAACCGCATCCTGATCCCCATGATCAACGAAGCTGCTTTCATCAAGATGGAAGGCGTTTCCGATATCGCCGGCATCGACACCGCTATGAAGCTGGGTGCCAACCACCCCATGGGTCCCCTGGAGCTGGGCGACTTCATCGGCCTGGATATCTGCCTGGCCATCATGGATGTGCTGTACAAGGAGACCGGCGACAGCAAGTACCGTGCCTGCCCGCTGATCCGTAAGATGGTCCGTGGCGGCAACCTGGGCTGCAAGAGCGGCAAGGGCTTCTACGTTTACAACGCAGACCGCACCAAGACCCCTGTTGACCAGCTGTAAATTCTGATAAACGTTTCTCCCGACCGTGGAAAAGCGGCCGGGAGGAATTTGTTTGCACCGGGCAATTCCGGTAAATGAAAAAGACCCGTTAGGAGGATATAGCGATGGATTTTACTCTGTCCAAGCAGCAGCAGATGGTACAGAAAATGTACCGCGAGTTTGCTGAGAACGAAGTCAAGCCCCTGGCAAAGAAGGTTGATGCGGAAGAGTACTTCCCCAAAGAGACCGTCGAAAAGATGGGCAAGCTCGGCATGATGGGCATTTATTTCCCGACTGAGGTCGGCGGTGCAGGCGGCGATGTGCTGTCCTACGTCATGGCAGTGGAAGAGCTGAGCAAGGTCTGCGGCACCACCGGTGTCATCGTCTCTGCTCACACCAGCCTGTGTGCTGCTCCTATTTATGAAAATGGTACTCCCGAGCAGAAGGCAAAGTATCTGCCCAAGCTGTGCAGCGGTGAGTGGCTGGGTGCTTTCGGCCTGACTGAGCCGGGTGCCGGCACCGATGCACAGGGTCAGCAGACCTTTGCAAAGCAGGACCCCGAGACCGGTGATTGGATCCTGAACGGTTCCAAGATCTTCATCACCAACGCCGGCTACGCAAACGTCTTTATCGTTATTGCTGTCACCGATATCGTGCCCGACAAGAAGGGCCGTCCCACCAAGCAGTGCTCCGCCTTTATCGTGGAGCGCACCGACCCGGGCTTCTCCGTCGGTAAGGCTGAGGACAAGATGGGCATCCGCGGTTCTTCCACCTGCGAGCTGATCTTTGAGGACTGCCGCATCCCTGCTGACCGTATGCTGGGTGTGCGTGGCCGCGGCTTCCAGCTGGCTATGGCTACTCTGGACGGTGGCCGTATCGGCATTGCTTCTCAGGCTCTGGGCATCGCCGAGGGCGCTCTGGAAGAGACCGTTGCTTACGTCAAGGAGCGCAAGCAGTTCGGCCGCAGCATTTCCGCATTCCAGAACACCCAGTTCGAGCTGGCTGAGATGAAGGCACGCGTTGAGGCTGCAAAGTATCTGGTCTACGCTGCTGCTCTGAAGAAGCAGGAAGCAATGGACGGCAAGAAGGTTCGTTACAGCGTCGAGGCTGCTCAGGCAAAGCTGATCGCAGCCCGCACCGCAAGCGATGTGACCCGCCGCTGCCTGCAGCTGTTCGGCGGTTACGGCTACACCCGTGACTATCCCATCGAGCGCATGATGCGTGATGCCAAGATCACTGAGATCTACGAGGGCACCAGCGAAGTGCAGATGATGGTCATTTCCGGCGCGCTGCTGAAGTAAGGGAGGCAAGAGTTACAATGAAAGCAATTGTTTGTGTAAAGCAGGTTCCTGATACCTCCGGCAAGGTGTCCGTCAAGCCCGATGGCACTCTGGACCGTGCTTCGATGGCTACCATCACCAACCCTGATGACCTGAACGCTCTGGAGGCTGCTCTGAAGCTCAAGGACGCTACCGGCTGCGAAGTCGTTGTTGTTACCATGGGTCCCCCGCCGGCAGAAGGCATGCTGCGTGAGCTGCTGGCCCGCGGTGCAGATAAGGCTGTTCTGGTCTCCGGCCGTGAGTTCGGCGGTTCCGATACCTTCGCAACCAGCCAGATCCTGGCTGCTGCCGTCAACAAGATCGGTGTCGGCCCCGAGGATGTTGTGTTCTGCGGCCGTCAGGCAATCGATGGCGATACCGCACAGGTCGGCCCGCAGATCGCTGAAAAGCTGCATCTGCCTCAGGTCACCTACGTGGCAGACATCCAGAAGGATGGCAACACCCTGACCGTGAAGCGTATGCTGGAAGACGGCTACATGATGGTCAAGGTGCAGACTCCCTGCCTGCTGACCTGCATCAAGGAGCTGAACCAGCCCCGTTACATGAGCGTGAACGGCATCTTCACCTGCTACGACAAGCCGATGGAAGTGTTTGATTACAACGCACTGAAGGACGATCCGCTGATCGAGGTCGATACCATCGGTCTGAAGGGTTCTCCGACGAACGTCTTTAAGTCCTTCACTCCTCCGCAGAAGGGCGCAGGCACCATGCTCAAGGGCGACGATACTGCCGCACAGCTGGCTGGTATCCTGGCCAAGAAGCACCTGATCTGATGAAAGGAGCATAGGATTACAATGGCTGATTTTAACGAATACAAGGGCGTATGGGTCTTCTGCGAGCAGCGCCAGGGCGCATTGATGCCCACTGATTTCGAGCTGGTGAGCGAGGCCCGCAAGCTGGCTGATGAGCTGGGCTGCGAGGTCACCGGTCTGCTGCTGGGCGACAACGTGGAAGGCATTGCCAAGGAGCTGGGCGGCTATGGTGCCGATAAGGTCATGGTCTGCGACAGCCCTCTGCTGAAGGATTACACCACCGATGCATACGCTAAGGTCGTGTGCGACATGGTCAACGAGTACAAGCCCGAAGTCCTGCTGATCGGTGCAACCAACATCGGCCGCGATCTGGGCCCCCGCTGCGCAGCTCGTCTGCACACCGGCCTGACCGCTGATGCTACCCATCTGGACATCGACACTGCAAAGTACATCGATTTCCTGAAGGAGAGCTCCACCATCGACCTGTCCAAGCAGAAGTTCGATATGGAAGACCGCAACCTGAAGATGACCCGTCCTGCATTCGGCGGCCATCTGATGGCTACCATCATCTGCCCCCGCTTCCGTCCGCAGATGTCCACCGTCCGCCCCGGCGTTATGAAGAAGGCTCCCTTCGATCAGGCCAAGGCTGATGCCTGCCAGATCGTGAAGCCCGCATTCGCTCTGGCTGCTGAGGACATCAAGACCGAGGTCCTGAGCGTTGAGAAGGCCGCTGAGAAGCTGGTCGATCTGATCGGCGCAGACGTGATCGTCTCTGTCGGCCGCGGCATCAGCAAGGATGTCAACAAGGGCATTGAGCTGGCTGAGCAGCTGGCAGCTGCTCTGGGCGGCGGCGTTGTGGGTGCTTCCCGTGCCGTCACCGATGCAGGCTGGATGACCGCTGACCATCAGGTTGGTCAGACCGGCAAGACCGTGCACCCCAAGATCTATGTTGCTCTGGGCATCTCCGGCGCTATCCAGCACACCGCTGGTATGCAGGACTCCGAGTGCATCATCGCTGTCAACAAGAATGAGGGCGCACCCATCTTCGGTGTTGCCGACTACGGCATCGTGGGCGACCTGTTCAAGGTCGTGCCCGAACTGATCAAGCAGATCGAGGCAGCAAAGGCTGCTCAGTGATCGACTGACGCGAGATCTTTTTATAGCATAGCCTGAATTGTGGGAGGGCGGCTCTTCGGAGCCGCTCTTCTTTTTATGTAAGGAATACGGCACAGCACAGATGGCCCTGAAAAGGCTGCCTGTGCTGTTTTTTGTTGCAGAAAGTAGAGCCAAAGGCCGGCTGCAGCCCAGAAAAGGGCTGCGGGAGGGGAGTGGAACGGAAAAGCGCACACAAAAGTCTGTTACACTTTGAAATATGCATATAAATAAACATACAGAAAAATGCATGAAAAACATTGCAGAAAAGGTGTAGAAAAATAAAATGCAACACGTTAAGTGTGACGAAACAATCCTGAAAACGGTGAAGTGCAACACAGACGTAACAAATTTACGGTATCTTGGATGAACCTGTTGCGCTTGTGAAACGCTTTCGGAACGGGAAATTTTGATTTTTTTGCATTTTCTCTCAAAAAATCGACAGAAACCCCTTGACGATGAGATACTATTGTGATACTTTTGTTGCAGTACGCATTCACATGAATGCAAAAAAGCTTTTATATACAAAAGCTTACGGAGGATGTCTTATGAAACTCGAGATGCGCACCCTGAAGAATATCGCAGCAGCAGCTATGACTTTGGCTGTGGTTTTTGGTGCTGCATCTCTCAAGCCCGTTACTGCAAACGCAGCTGAGGCTTCGGTTTCTGCCTCCATCGAAGAAGAAAATTCCTACATCAGCTTTCAGGACGAAGCTTATCAGAACGAGTTCCTGCGCCGCGTAAACAACGAGCGCGCAAAGGCTGGCCTGAAGCCCGTTCAGCTGGGCGACAGCAACCACAATAGTGCCGCTCAGGAGCGCGCTAAGGAACTGGCCTCTTCTTATTCCTACGTTCGTCCCAATGGCCAGCGCGATTTTACCATCTTCGCAGAGAATGGCATCGAAGATGTGTCGATTGGCGAGGACTACATGGCGGGCGTTTCCACCCCCGATGCAGCGGTAGATCAGTGGATGAACATTGATTTTACCCGTGAGCGCATCCTGAACGCAGACGCGACCACCATGAGCGTGGGCCACTATGAAGGCGGTGTTTACAACAACTACTGGGTGCTGATCTTCTCTTGCCCCGAAAACTCTTACACCAGCAACTACCGTCAGGAAGTTCTGGATCTGGTCAATGCCGAGCGTGCAAAGTACGGCTTGCAGCCCCTGGTCATGGGCGATGCAAAGCTCACCGCAGCTGCTCAGCAGCGCGCCGAAGAGATCGCAACCGTCAATTCTCACGTTCGTCCCAATGGTACCAAGTGGTACACTGTTCTCAGCGAGTACGGCGTGACGGATGCCGCTGCTGGCGAGAATGCCGCATGGGGCAGCGTTTCTCCTGAAGAAGTCGTGAATGCCTGGATGAACTCCGAAGGCCATCGCGCAAACATTCTGGATCCCGAAGCTCGTGCAATGGGTGTTGGCTACTACTACAACAGCTCCAGCACTTGGGGCCATCAGTGGATCCAGCTCTTTACCAAGTAATCATCTGCTTTCTTCTAACAAAAGATCGGCTGAGCTGCAAGGCTTAGCCGATTTTTTGTTGCGCTTTTTTCTGGCAGAGGACATGTGGGCAGCGGTACAGGGAGCTGGCCTTGACACAAAAACGTATGCGGCAGTGGTTGCACAACGGACGATTTATGTTATACTTGTTTTGAATAACATGCAGGAGGAACCACAGTGGAGGATTACCGCACCATCCATGGCACGGCCACAGGAGAATACGAAGAAAAGAAGAGCCGCTTCATTGCGCAGCTCTCCTTTGCAGACAGCGAGGAGAAGGCCGTGGCCTTCCTCGAGCAGGTGCGCGCGGCCAACCGCACCGCCCGCCACAATGTGTATGCCTACCGCCTGAGGGAAGGCAACCGGGAACGCTATTCAGATGATGGTGAACCGGCCAAGACGGCGGGCACACCAGCGCTGGAGGTGCTGCAGCACAGCGGCCTGACGGATCTGATCGTGGTGGTGACCCGTTACTTTGGCGGCGTGCTGCTGGGCACCGGCGGCTTGGTGCGTGCATACACCACGGCTACGGCCCGTGCACTGGAAAATGCCGAGGTGGTCACGGTGCGCAGCGTGGTGGAGCTGAGCGTGACGGTGGATTACTCCCTTTATGAGCGTGCATCGCTGCTGATCGATGCGGCGGGAGCAAAACAGGCCGCGCCGCAGTTCACGGATCGCGTGACCCTGTGCTGGCAGATGCCGGAACACACCGAAGGCCCGCTGCTGGAACAGCTGCGGGAGCTGACGCGCGGCAGCGCGCAGGTGACGGTATCCGACCCGTTCTACGCACCGTTCTGAACCCGGCAGCGGCAAAAATAAAAAAGCAAGCATTATTTTGCGAACCGACAGGCTTTTTCCCCCTTCGACAAAGCGGGTGTGCTACAATTGCCGCAGACGCAGCAATTGGGATCGGCTGTGCCGAAACAGAGAGGGGGAATGGCGACAAAAAGGGAGGGCGACTTTGTATGGATGTACGTCAGCGCACAGAAGAGATCGAACATATGACCTTCGCGCCGTGGGCTACCTTCAGCGACCAGAGCCGCGGCCGCATGCTGCCGGAAGAGCAGGACCCGATCCGGCCGGTGTTCCAGCGTGACCGTGACCGGGTGCTGCACTGCAAGGCATTCCGACGGCTCAAACAAAAGACGCAGGTGTTCCTCTCGCCGGAGGGAGACCTGTACCGCACCCGACTGACCCATACGCTGGAGGTCTCGCAGATCGCGCGGACCATTGCCCGCGCCCTGCGGCTGAACGAAGATCTGACCGAAGCGATCAGCCTTGCCCATGATCTGGGCCACACGCCGTTTGGCCATGCCGGGGAGCGCGCACTGAATGAGCTGTGCCCGGACGGCTTCAAGCACTACATGCAGAGCCTGCGTGTGGTGGACAAGCTGGAAAAGGACGGCCGGGGCCTGAACCTGACGTGGGAGGTGCGCAACGGCATCGTGACCCACACAAAGGGCACCTGGGCGGCAACGCCGGAAGGGCGTATCGTGCGCATGGCGGATCAGATCGCCTATGTGAACCACGACATTGAGGACGCGGTGCGCGCCGGTGTGCTGGACCCAGCCACCCTGCCGAAGGAATGCACCGCCGTGCTGGGCCAGACAAAATCTGCCCGCATCACCACCATGATCAACAGTATCCTTGCCAACAGCGATGGGGATGTGAAGGTGGGCGCAGAGGAAAACGAAGCCTTCCTTGCGCTGCGGGATTTCATGTATGCCACCGTGTACGTGGACAAGACCGCCAAGCGGGAAGAGCAGAAGGTGGACAAGGTGATCGGGGAACTGTACGATTACTACCTGAACCATGTGGACCGGATGTCCAACTTCTACATCCAGCTGGCTTATCAGGAGGGCAGAGAACGTGCAGTGACTGATTATATCAGTGGCATGAGCGATGAATTTGCCATCCGCACTTTTGAGGAATTGTTTGTGCCCCGGAAGTGGCATGTCCTATAAATCCGAAAGGTCGTTTGAAAGATCCATGATCCCACACGAATACATTGAAGAACTGACCCGCCGCACCGACATTGTGGAGCTGGTGGGCAGCTATGTGCAGCTCAAGCGCAAGGGACGTTTGTATGGCGGCCTGTGCCCCTTTCACAGCGAAAAAACGCCCTCATTCTACGTCTACCCGGACACCCAGAGCTTTTACTGCTTTGGCTGCGGCGCAGGCGGCGATGCCATTACCTTTACGAAAAAGATCAACAGCATCGATTACCCGGAGGCCGTTAAGCTGCTGGCAGCGCGGGCCGGTATGCCGGAGCCGCAGGAGGACGACAAAACAGGCCGGATGCGCAGCCGCATCCTCTCCATGAACAAGGAGGCGGCACGGTTTTTCCACGCCTGCCTGAACTCCACCGTGGAGGAAGCCCGGCAGGCCCGTGCCTACTGGCGGCGGCGCGGTCTGGACGATAAGACTATCGTCCGGTTTGGGCTGGGCTATGCGCCCAACGACGGACAGGCGCTGTATCAGTTCCTGCGCGATAAGGGCTACAATCAGCAGGAGCTGGATGCCAGCGGCCTGTTCAAGCGCAGTGCGTCCGGCCGCATCTACTGCCTGTTCTGGAAGCGGGTGATGACCCCCATCTTTGACCTGCGCGGCAACATCATTGCGTTTGGTGGGCGCGTGCTGGACGATTCCAAACCGAAATATGTCAACAGCCCGGAAACGCTGGTGTACCACAAATCAGAGACGGTGTTTGCGCTGCAGGTCGCAAAGCGCAGCGCGGTGCGCCGGTTCGTGTTGTGCGAGGGCTACATGGACGTGATCAGTATGCATCAGGCAGGCATCGACACAGCAGTGTGCGCCTGCGGCACGGCCCTGACCCCGGAGCAGGTGCGGCTCATCAGCGAGTATGCTGACGAGGTGATCCTGAGCTACGATTCGGACGAAGCAGGCCAGAAGGCCACGCTGCGCTCGCTGGAACTGTTCCGCAACAGCCCGGTAAAGGTGGGCGTGCTGCAGATCCCCGGTGCAAAGGACCCGGACGAGTACATCAAAAAGTATGGCGCAGAGCGATTCAAGGCCCTGCTGGACGGTGTGGGCAATGCACTGGACTTCCGGCTGGGCCGTCTGCGCAGCCAGTACGATCTGGCACAGGATGCCCAGCGGCTGGAATACGTGAAGGAAGCTGTGAATATGCTGGCAGAGCGCTCCAACCCTACCGAGCAGGAAGTGTATGCGGGGCGTCTGGCTGAGGAGACCAACATCTCCAAAACAGCTATCATGACCCAGCTGGAGACCGCCGTGAAGAGGGCGGGCAGCAAGCACCGCTGGGAGAAAAAGCAGCAGGCGCTCAAGTCCGGTGAGATGAATCAGATCAACGTGCCGTACAGTGCGGGCGGCAGTCAGGCGCTGGGCATTGCCAGCGCACAGCAGCGACTGCTGGCGGCGATCCTGCGGGAGCCGCACTATATCGATCTGGTGCAGGGGCAGCTGACCGCAGAACAGTTCGTGCTGCCGCAGCAGAAGGAGCTGTTTGAAGCTATGCTGCGCTGCCGACAGGAGGGCATTGAGATCAGCCTGACCACGCTGCGCGCTTTTGTAAGCGAAGAAGCGCTGAATGAACTGAGCCATCTTGCGGCACAATACAGCGATGTGAATTGTACGCCGGATGATATCCGGCTGTATCTGGACCGCATTGCCCGGGGGATGCCCATGGCAGGCAAGGCGGCGCATATGTCCAATGAGGAACTGAGTGATTACCTCCAGTCGATGCGCGAAAAGAAGCAGGGAAATGTGCCTGTAGAAGAATGATCCCCCGCTTTCCCCTCCGGCTGGAGCAGGAGAGGAAAGGAGCAGGAACCATGCAGAAATTGTCGCAAACGGAGGAATTGGCCAGAACATTGGCCGCGCGGGCACGCCACCATGCCCTGACACCGGAGCAGATCAGCCGTGCCATGGACGAACAGGATTACGATGTGGCGCAGCTGGACGAGCTGTATACGGCACTGGAGGACCGCGGCGTGCACCTGACCGAAGAGGAAGAGGACCTGCCTGCGTTGGATGAAACGCAGATCGGCAGGCTGGAACATGAGCTTTCGGCAGAGGGGGTGGCGCTGGACGACCCGGTAAAGGCCTATTTGAAGGAGATCGGCCGGGTGCCGCTGCTGACGGCAGAACAGGAGGCGGCGCTTGCCCGTGCCGCGCAGGCCGGGGACGAGGATGCCCGGCGGAAGCTCAGCGAAGCGAACCTGCGGCTGGTGGTGTCGGTGGCAAAGCGCTATGCAGGGCGGGGCCTGCCGTTTCTGGATCTTATTCAGGAAGGCAATCTCGGTCTGATGAAGGCGGCGGAAAAGTTTGAACCGGAGCGCGGCTTCAAATTTTCCACCTATGCCACGTGGTGGATCCGTCAGTCCATCACCCGCGCCATTGCAGATCAGGGGAGGACCATCCGCATCCCGGTGCACCTTGTGGAGAGCATCAACCGGGTCAAAAAGACGACGGGTGACCTGCTGCGGAAAAATGGCCGGGAGCCTACCGCGGAAGAGATCGCTGTTCAGCTGGACATGGAGCCGGACCGTGTGCGGGAATTGCTGCAGCTGGCGCAGGACCCCATCAGCTTGGAAACGCCGGTGGGCGAGGAAGAGGATGCCCACCTTGAAGATTTTATTCAGGACGAGGATGCAGGCGTCCCGGTGGATGAAGCCGGGCGGCAGCTGCTGCGGCGGGAACTGTTCAGCGTGCTCAAAAGTCTGACACCGAGGGAAGAGCGGGTGATCGCACTGCGCTTCGGGCTGGAGGATGGCCGGGCGCATACGCTGGAAGAGCTGGGTAAGGAGTTCAATGTGACCCGGGAGCGGGTGCGGCAGATCGAAGCCAAGGCCCTGCGCAAGCTGCGGCATCCCAGCCGTGCAAAACGCCTGCGGGATTATCTGGATGAGTGAACGATTATAATTGCCGCCGCTTGCGCTCTGGCAATATTAGAGGAAACATTATTTTTATATTTGCAGCTCAGAAAAGCCTGCGAGCTTTTCTGAGCTGCTTTTTCACAAAAAAGGGCCGCAAGGGAAAACGGACATATCCGACTGTAAAAGTAATACGCCAAAACACAAGGGCAAAGATAGACAAATTGCACAAGGGGATTATGAACAGGAACGTGCAAAATAAAAAAATCAAGCCCTAAAACAGCAAAACACAACACGTTGCCGGGCGTGCGAAAATGAAAGAAAAAATAAATTTGTTTTGGCAAAAATCTGAAAAATGGCTTGACAGCAAGGCTTTTAGGGTGTATACTGCATTAGTATCACATAATGGACTAGTGCGCCAAAAAGAGGAATGCGCAGGCAACGGCTGGACGGGTCAAACCGAAAAGTTTGTGAAAAACGCCGAAAGGTTCCCTTCGACGCGGGTCGAATTATGTGTGTCTGCTCAAATTTGACCCGTGTATACGACATCCCGTAGAGTATAAAAGTAAGGAGTGGTTGATTTTATGATGAAAGTCAAGCCCGTAAAGCTCGGCAAAACCGAGCGCATGAGCTTCTCCCACATCGACGAAGTCATCAGTATGCCGAACCTGATCGAGGTCCAGAAGAACTCTTATCAGTGGTTCCTGGACGAGGGCCTGAAAGAGGTCTTCCACGATATCGGCACCATTGAGGACTACACCGGCAATCTGGCACTGAGCTTTGTGGACTTCCGCCTGGATAAGGAGCCGAAGTACAGCATCAAGGAGTGCAAGGAGCGCGACGTGACCTATGCAGCACCCCTGCGCGTCACCGCCCGTCTGCTGAACAAGGAGACCGGCGAGGTGAAGGATCAGGAGATCTTCATGGGCGATTTCCCGCTGATGACCGATGCGGGCACCTTTGTGATCAACGGTGCAGAGCGTGCTATCGTCAGCCAGCTGGTGCGTTCTCCCGGCGTGTTCTACGGCGATGCCAAGGATAAGGTGGGCAACGACCTGTACAGCGCCACCATGAACCCCAACCGCGGTGCATGGCTGGAGTACGAGACCGATGCTTCCGATGTGTTCTATGTCCGTATCGATAAGAACCGCAAGCTGCCTGTCACCGTGCTGTGCCGTGCACTGGGCCTGTCCACCAACGAGGACATCCTGAACTTCTTTGGCGACGATGAGCGCATCCTCGCTACTCTGGAAAAGGATACCACCAAGAATCAGGAAGAGGGCCTGCTGGAAGTTTACCGCAAGCTGCGCCCCGGCGAGCCTCCCACGGTGGAGTCTGCTACCAGCCAGATCAACATGCTGTTCTTCGACCCGCGCCGTTATGACCTGTCTCGTTTCGGCCGTTATAAGATGAACAAGAAGCTGTCTCTGGCACGCCGCATCACCGGTCAGGTGGCTGCTGAGAATGTGGTCGCTCCGCTCACCGGCGAGATCCTGATCGAGGCTGGTGCCAAGATCACCCGCGAGCTGGCTGAGAAGGCTGACAATGCCGGTGTAAATCTGGTCGTGCTGAAGCTCGACGATCCCATGAAGGAAGAGAGCCGGAAGATCAAGGTCATCACCAACGGCTGTGTGGATGCACAGGGCTTCTTCTCCTTCGACGTGAAGGAGTGCGGCATCAACGAGCGCTGCTCCTTCGATGAGATCAAGAAGATCCTTGACACCACCTCTGATGTGGAAGAACAGAAGGAGATGCTGCGCCGCAACCACGACCAGCTGATCGGCCGCACCGTTACGGTCGCCGATATTCTGGCTTCCATCAACTACCTGAACGGTCTGGGCCACAATATTGGTACCACCGATGATATCGACCATCTGGGCAACCGCCGCATCCGCAGCGTGGGCGAGCTGCTGCAGAACCAGTTCCGCATCGGCTTCTCCCGCATGGAGCGCGTCATCCGTGAGCGCATGACCCTGCAGAGCCAGGATCAGAGCGTCATCACCCCGCAGGCCCTCATCAACATCCGTCCGGTGGTGGCAGCCATCAAGGAGTTCTTCGGTTCTTCTCCGCTGTCCCAGTTCATGGACCAGACCAACCCTCTTGCCGAGGTGACGCACAAACGTCGTCTTTCTGCGTTGGGTCCCGGAGGTCTTTCACGAGACAGGGCAGGTTTCGAGGTTCGAGACGTTCACTATACACATTACGGAAGACTTTGTCCTATCGAGTCTCCTGAGGGACCTAACATCGGTCTTATCTCATCTCTTTGCGTTTATGCGAAGATCGATGACCTCGGATTCATTGAGACTCCTTACCGCAAGGTTGAAAACGGAAAGGTAGATCTTTCCGATGCCGGTTGGAAGTTCATGAGCGCCGAGGAGGAGGAAGACAAGCTCGTTTCTCTTGCCAACGTGAAGATGGACGACGACGGAACTATCGAGGAAGACAGAATCCAGTGCCGTCTTGAGGCCGATTTCCCTGTAGTGTCCAAAGAAGAGGTTAACTACATGGACGTTGCTCCTAACCAGATGGCTTCCGTGGCAGCGTCACTTATTCCGTTCCTTGAGCATGATGACGCCCACCGTGCATTGATGGGTGCGAACATGATGCGTCAGGCCGTTCCGCTTCTCAAACCTCAGTCTCCTATCGTAGGTACTGGTCTTGAGGAGAGAGTCTGCATCGACTCCAGGACACAGGTAATGGCCGAGAGGGCCGGTGAGGTAGTTTACGTGGATGCAAATGAAATCCATGTGAAGTATGACTGCACGGATGACGAGAAATTCGTGAGATTCTCTCCGGATATCACCGTATATCACCTTCCTATATATAGAAGGACGAACCAGAGCACCACAATCTGCCTGAAGCCTATCGTAAGAAAGGGCGACAAGGTGGTTGCAGGTCAGGTCATGACCGAGGGTTATGCTACCCAGAACGGCGAGCTTGCACTCGGAAGAAACCTCATGGTAGCGTTCATGCCTTGGAAGGGTTACAACTATGAGGATGCTATCGTGCTGTCAGAGAAGATGGTACGTTGGGATATCCTTACATCAGTCCATGTTGACGAATACATTACCGAAGTCCGTGAGACAAAGCGTGGTATGGAGGAACTTACTTCCGATATCCCGAATGTCAGCGAAGACGCTACCAAAAACCTGGATGAGAACGGTATCGTAAGAGTCGGTGCTCATATCGAGCCGGGCGACATCATGGTCGGCAAGATCACTCCTAAGGGAGAGAGCGACCCTTCACCGGAGGAGAAACTTCTCCGTGCCATCTTCGGCGACAAGGCCGGCGACGTGAAGGATGCTTCACTCAAGGCCAATCCTTCACTTAGCGGAACTGTCATCAAGACAGCGCTTTATGCGAAGGTTGCGAAAGAAGGTAACCGCAAGGGTGCAAGGGCTGAGCTGAAGTTGCGTGTCGAAAGCATTGAAGAAGACTTCAACAAGAAGGCTGAGTCATTGTACGCCAAGTTCTTCGAGAAACTTGTTGTTCTTGCCGACGGCAAGAAGAGCGCCGGAATCAGCGACCTGTATGGCGTGGAGATTATACCGAAAGGTAAGGAAATCACTACCGCAATGCTCAGGAGCATCTCTGATTTCGACAATATCAACTCCAACAAGTGGACGGATGACGAAAAGACCAACGGAATGATCCGTGATCTCATCAACAACTACTGCATCGCTTACAAAGAGGCAGCAGCAGCCAACAAGAGAGCTCTCGACAAGGTCAAGATCGGTGACGAACTTTCCAACGGCGTGATGCAGCTTGCAAAAGTCTACATTGCCAAGAAGAGAAAGATTACCGTCGGTGACAAGATGGCCGGACGTCACGGTAACAAGGGTATCGTAGCGAAGATCGTAAGGGAGGAGGATATGCCGTTCCTTGAGGATGGTACTCCTGTGGACATTGTCCTGAACCCTCTCGGTGTGCCTTCACGTATGAACCTCGGACAGATTTACGAGACAGTTCTCGGATGGGCAGGCGCGAAACTCGGATTGAAGTTCAGTACACCTATTTTCGACGGTGCGAGCCTTGATGAGATTTGCAACTACACTGACAAGGCAGGTCTTCCTAGATATGGCAGCACACATCTGAGAGATGGTGGCACAGGTGACTGGTTCGATCAGTTTGCTACGGTCGGTATCATCTATATGATCAAACTCGGTCACATGGTTGACGACAAGATGCACGCCAGATCCATCGGTCCATACTCATTGATTACTCAGCAGCCTCTCGGAGGTAAGGCGCAGTTCGGAGGACAGCGTTTCGGAGAGATGGAGGTGTGGGCGCTCGAAGCATTCGGCGCAGCAAACGCACTTCAGGAAATCCTTACTGTCAAGTCCGATGATGTCTCAGGAAGGTCCAAGACTTACGAGGCTATCGTCAAGGGCGAACCGATGCCTACACCGGGTATCCCTGAATCTCTGAATGTGCTCCTGCACGAGCTCAGAGGTCTCGGACTTAAAGTGACTCTTGATTAATTACCATCAATTTGAATTGATATAATATGCCTACTTTCAATAACAAAGATAATAAGGTAAGGAGCAACTTCCAGAGAATCAGCATCTCGCTTGCATCTCCTGAGGACATTATCGACAGATCCCATGGAGAGGTCCTGAAGCCGGAGACGGTGAACTACAGGACCTACAAGCCTGAGCGCGACGGTCTTTTCTGCGAGAAGATTTTCGGTCCTACCAAGGACTACGAATGCTATTGCGGCAAGTACAAGAGAATCCGTTATCGTGGAATCGTCTGCGACAGGTGCGGTGTGGAAGTTACCGAGAAGAAGGTAAGAAGGGAGAGGATGGGACATATTGCCCTGACTGTTCCTGTTGCCCACATCTGGTACTTCAAGTCTGCTCCTAACAAGATTTCCGCTGTTCTTGGTGTTCCAGCCAAGAAGTTGGAGGATGTAATATACTATGAGAAGTATATTGTCATCAATCCTGGTGACAGCGGGCTGCACAAGCTCGACCTCCTTACAGAGGATGAATATCTCGATATTCTGGCAAGGATTCCTGAGAATGACAACCTTGCTGACGACGATCCGCAGAAGTTCGTTGCCAAGATGGGTGCAGAAGGTGTTTATGACCTTCTGAAGGAAATCGATATCGATGCTCTCGCGAAAGAACTTCGTGAGGCGATGGCAAGGGAGAATTCCCAGCAGAGAAAGGCCGAACTGCTCAAGAGGCTCAGCGTCGTGAAGTGGTTCGAGGAGTCCAAGGGCGTGAACCGTCCGGAGTGGATGATCATGAAAGTCATTCCTGTAATTCCGCCGGATCTGCGTCCGCTCGTTCCTCTCGATGGTGGAAGGTTTGCCACGTCAGACCTCAATGACCTCTACAGAAGGGTCATCATCAGGAACAACCGTCTCAAGAGGCTCATCGAGATCAAGGCTCCTGAAGTCATTCTCCGAAACGAGAAGCGTATGCTTCAGGAAGCAGTAGACTCACTCTTCGACAACTCCAAGAAGTCCAGCGCAGTCAAGAGTGAATCCAACAGGGCACTCAAATCATTGTCAGACAGCCTTAAAGGTAAGCAGGGACGTTTCCGTCAGAACCTCCTCGGTAAGCGTGTCGACTATTCTGCACGTTCAGTTATCGTCGTCGGTCCGGAGCTCCAGATGCACGAGTGCGGTCTGCCTAAGTTCATGGCGGCCGAGCTTTACAAACCGTTCATCATCAGGAAACTGATTGAGCGCGGCATCGTGAAGACCGTCAAGTCTGCGAAGAAGATTGTCGACAGGAGGGATCCGGTCATCTGGGATATCCTCGAGAACGTGATGAAAGGTCATCCGGTACTTTTGAACCGTGCGCCTACACTTCACAGACTCGGTATCCAGGCATTCCAGCCGCGAATGATAGAAGGAAAGGCTATCCAGCTGCACCCGCTCGCTTGTACCGCATTCAATGCGGACTTCGACGGTGACCAGATGGCAGTCCATCTTCCGCTCAGCAATGCTGCCGTAATGGAGGCTCAGCTCCTCATGCTCGGTTCACAGAACATCTTGAACCCTGCGAACGGAACTCCTATCACCGTGCCTTCACAGGATATGGTCCTCGGTCTTTACTACATTACCAAGATCAGACCTGGTGCAAAGGGCGAGGGTATGTCATTCTATGGTCCGGAAGAGGTTATCGTGGCTCTCAACGAGCGTGCGATTGCACTCCACGCCAAGATCAAGGTGAGACTCCCTAAGGACAAGAGCAATCCTGAGGCTGGCACACAGATGGTGGAAACCACTGCAGGCCGAATCATCGTGAACCAGTTCGTTCCGCAGGAAGTTCCTTACGTCAATGACGTGCTCGGAAAGAAAGCATTGAGAAAAATCATTACCGAAGTCATCAAGAATACCGGCGTTTCCAGAACTGCCCACTTCCTTGACGATATCAAGAATCTCGGTTATGACCGTGCATTCCGTGCAGGTCTTTCATTCAACCTTGGCGACGTTCTCGTACCGCCTGAGAAATACGACCTCATCAATGAGGGCTACAAGCAGGTAGAGGACATCAAGAACAACTACTCGATGGGTTTCATCACCAACAACGAGCGTTACAACAAGGTTATCGACCTGTGGACATCCATTGACAACAAACTTACGGGAATCGTCGAGAAACAGATTTCAGCAGACCAGCAGGGATTCAACCCTGTATACATGATGTTGGATTCAGGAGCCCGTGGTTCCACACAGCAGATCAAACAGCTTTGCGGTATGCGAGGCTTGATGGCAAAACCTCAGAAGTCCGGTGCTGCAGGTGCCGAGATTATCGAGAACCCTATCGTTTCCAACCTCAAGGAGGGTATGACAGTGCTCGAGTACTTCATCTCTACCCACGGTGCACGTAAGGGTCTTGCCGATACCGCCCTCAAGACTGCCGATGCAGGTTACCTTACCCGTCGTCTGGTGGACGTTTCTCATGACGTCATCATCAACGAAGAGGATTGCGGTACCCTCAGAGGTCTTATCGCTACAGCTATCAAGAATAAGGATGAAGTCGTAGAATCACTCGGCGAGAGAATTCTCGGTAGGACCTCCGTACATGATATTTTCAACCCTATCACGGGTGAATTGATCATCAAGGCAGGCGAGGAAATCCGCGAGGCTACGGCAAACCTTATCGACTCTCTCCCTATCGAGCAGGTCGAGATCCGTTCAGTGCTTACCTGCGAGTCACGTAAGGGTGTCTGCGCGAAGTGCTACGGACGTAACCTTGCTACCAGCAGGATGG